>JACCDG011910844.1_pt1 | contig 149117 bp, 144 predicted proteins | sample 7442471 | NCBI WGS metagenome assembly JACCDG01 (sample SAMN15323444, study PRJNA562643) | freshwater metagenome | isolation source: river surface water | place: USA:Blue River Watershed | collected 2017-08-17 | reverse complement strand
CTTTCCATTCTTCAAAATGGTGACAGAGCTTTAGCGATTATTTTTCACCATTTCGTGTTCATACAAACGCGCCTACATATGCTCGTCCATCTGCAATTTACTCGAGGTGTGACAGTGTCTGAACTAACACGACCAGATGGAACAGTTTTCTATGAGCAGAATCATATTCCATACACCCCTCGATGATTCCGGCGAACGCAAATCACCTAACCCTAAATTACCACCGGGATATAACGGGGGAGACGCGAACGATACAACCGCATAAATTTTAACCGAATTGGTGGAGTCGCAGTTATCTGCGACTCCACTACCAATTCAGATTATTACTTAGGAAGCTTTTCTCGTTTCCAGCTAATTTCTGCTAAGAATTTTTTCTTGGAATTTCCAAGATTTGGATAGTTTGCCAATTGCCAACGACTAATGTAACCAATAATTTTTTGATGTATTTCCCTGTTTATTTTATCTTTCGGTTCTTTAACGACTTCTACATTGATTAGTTTTCCTTCTTCGGAGACTTGAAAGGAAATAATAGAATTCATTGGTTTATTAGATTTATGACTAAGCATGCTAAAGCAAAAACGCTCAAGCTTAAATTTCAATTCTTTCTGCCAATTGAGAAGTTCAAGTGATTCTGTTTTTTTTGTATTTTTAAATTTTACGGCGGCGCTTAATGGGCTATCGGAACCATAAGGAGGCAGAATTTCCACTCGATGGTTTGGGTAAAATTCTTTTGCACTTACTTCTAACGAGCCATGTAAAATCAAGATAAGAAAAATTAGGAATATTGAGGCAGAATGCCGCTTCATAACATAAATCCTTTTTATAAAAGCGCTCCGTGGTACGAGTAAATAAACTATTGATTTTTGAGGCTCTTAAAAAATCAATAGTTTTCCGAATCCAATCCGTAGCTACTAACATGCTGTATTCGAAATTTTTTGACATTGCAAAGCCATTCATGGACTCATTGCTGAAATGATGGGATTAAGTTTACCATTCTTTCAACTATTCATCGCTCCATGTACTGATGCCTATAGGACAATTTGGTAGATTAACTTACAGTGAATTTGAAAGTTAAGTTGTCTCTAGTACTGTCAAATTGAGCTTACAATCAGCGTTTCCAAGTTTATGTAACCAAATCTGCATGCGCTTTTGGAACTTACAAATTCATTCAACAACGTTAGCGTCTACCCACCAAACAAAAGCGGTTAACGAGTTGTCTATTTGTAGGCTTTTTGTATCAAAAGCTTTTAGTTCGCAAGATCCGCGCAAGAAGAGGAATTCTTACTAAGATGCACGACATCAAAAATGATACCAAAATCAAACAATTGGTTTTGATATCGAAATTTCAACTCAATGTTTTCAACCACAGATCCACTTCGACGCACACTCTGATTTTGTAGATTGAAAAAGTGCCTACCAAAAATCTACTTTCCATTCTTCAAAATGGTGACAGAGCTTTAGCGATTATTTTCCATAATTTCGTGTTCATACAAACGCGCCTACATATGCTCGTCTACCTGCAATTTACTTGAGGTGTGACAGTGTCTGAACGAACGAAGTAATGGTTTTCGAGCAACAAATCCAATCGATCTTGACAAGCTCCATAAATAGAGTTATAATTTACCTAACTCTACTTATGAAGTAAAAGACAATGGCCTCTCTCACACCCAACAAAACAGCATCAGCCGGTCTCAGAGCCTTCTTCAAAATTGCCGAAGCATGGAAGCTTAGTGGCGCGCAGCAAATGAGCTTGCTAGGACTAGATAACGAGTCCACTTTATATAAATGGAAGAAAGATCCTGACTCAGCCAAACCAAGCAAGGATTTACTTGAGCGAATTTCTTACATTCTAGGAATCTACAAAGATCTACAGATTCTTTTGCCAGATAATGCATCGGCTGATGCTTGGGTATCAAATGCAAGCACAGCAAAACTATTTGATGGCAAAGCACCACTTGATCGAATGTGCAAAGGCAGCATAGTCGACTTATTTTTAGTCAGGCAATATTTGGCACGAGAACGGGGCATCTAGTGGAAATCCCGACTGCTCAGATATCCTGGATGCCTTCATTTCGAATAATTTCTGATCGCTTTCCATCGGTGAATTTTTTCGAGCGCATCGCAGCTCCCGCAGACTGGGAAGCTCTACTTGAAATTGAAAGTCTTACCGATCCCTCGGCCGCAAACTCAGTAGGCAACTTATCTGTTGTACCAATAGAAGATCGCATATCCGGACCAGGAGCCGGAAGAGTAATGCCATCTTTTACATTTCTGGATCAAACCCCTCCCGGGTCTAGATTCAGCAACAGTCAATTCGGCGCATACTACGCATCAAATGACTTAGAAACTGCAATCGCAGAAACTGTCCATCAGCGTGAACAATTCATGCGAAATCACAACATAACAACGGCACAAGAACTTGATCAACTCGTTATTCTCGCCGACATAGTCGGAGAATTTCACGACATCCGGAACTTAAGAGCCGCACTTCCGAAAGTTTATAACAATACGGAATATGCCGCTTCCCAAGCACTTGCTACTCGTCTAAGAAGCGATAACAGTAATGGGATCGTCTATCAAAGCATTAGACATATAACCGGTGAATGCACTGCGGTCTTTCGTCCTCCGGTCATATCAAACGCCATAGAAGAAAGACACCTAACTTACGCCTGGGACGGTATCAGAATCACTGGATATTTTGAAAAGAAAAGCTTTCAAGAGTTGCCAGCGGCAAGCAAATAAATATCTGTAGAAGTTTAGGCGGTGGTCAGCCCGCATCAGATGGTGACATGCGTATTATTGGTGGATTTTTCGCAATCGCGGGCGCAGCGATGGCGAAGTTCTTTGTTATCGACAAATTTCAAGAGGCGCAGCGTCATGTAGCCAGTCTAGAGTACGACATGAAAGCAATTGCAGTGTGCGCCGCTGCCTTAAGCATCGGTATTCCGCTTTTGATTTTAGGCAAGAAAGCGGATAAGCTCACAGCAGTAATAATCGGCTTTGCCTGTGTAGCAGCGTTTGCGGCACCCTTTTGTTTTCGCGCTGCTATTGCCCCATTGGGTTATTAATAATTTGACCAGTAGTAAAAAGACTTCTGAATGCGCTTTTATAAACAAATGCGACACAGGATGCTACTTAGTTTGAGATTTCAATCGCAAATAGCGTTTCTTCATTAATTGTTCTTTGATTTCGATTAGCTTCAATTTATTGAGGGTTGCGCTATAAATTCGCCATTGGTTTTCTGTAAGATCTTGATAGGAAAGTCCCATGCTAATCGCGCACTTCTCGCCTTGCGGTGAAATAGTCTGTCCAACGAGATGAAAAAGAGTAGCACTATCAGCGGTGCTCTCAATTATTTTTTGAAAAAAATAGATTCTCAAATCTATTGATACCGTTGATTTGCCTTGATACGCAGGCTCCGCCACCAACGAGGATAAGAGCAAGTGGTGATAACTAGACCAGTTTTGATGCGCTTTTATTTTTGTAGTGCGCTCGTCGAAATCACATTTGAGGCAGCGCTCAAATTCGTCTCCATCTATTGGTATCACAAGCAAGTAAGCGATTAAATTATCATTGTCATAGGCGAGAAAGTATCCATCAGGATTGACGGCATACCAATTTTCAAGCACGGTCAAAGGAAGCGCTACATCCGGTCCGTAGATTCGATGACCTAGTGCGCTCATCTGTTTGCATGGTGAATGAATTTGATGTCCTGAGGTTATTCTGAATTCGCTTTTACTTTCCATTATTCAATCAATCTTTCACTCAACTTGTCTTGACTCTATTTCTTCCTGATTTCTTTGCTTCATATAAACCTTGGACCGGCTACCCCGTCCTGCAGATATTTGTCTGAGTCTTGAGCGCTCATGGTTGCCGTCCATTTGAGAAACCTGTGAGATTATACGTGATCGAACTAGCAGAGCCCGTTAAATAGCTAGGAAATTTTCCACTTAAGTGTTCATTTTGTGTTCATGGCTGAATCAGATAATAACGCTCTGCCTAAGGTTTTATACCTATGCAATTACGACACACCAAAAGCCAGTTTATGCATAGTTTCTTTGCCATAACAATACTTATGGCATGCTTCTTTGTTTCTTCTATTACCTGCCCACCAAACGCAGATGCAAACGATAGAACAAAGGGAACCAAAGTGGATACCTCAATTATCACCAAAATGAAACGGATTGGTAATCGAGAATTCGCGGTCGGAGAAATTGTAATTGATGCAAAACCTATTCAAGTCTGGAATGTTCTCACCGATTACGAGAATTCACCAGAAGTGTTCAAAAATTTGAAGTCATGTTCTGTAGTTGGAATTCGGGGAAATCGCAGGTTGGTCAGACAGGTTGTGGAAACTGTCGGCTTCATGAAATTCGATTACGTTGTATCTATGCTCGAAAAGAAACCAACTAACCTGAGCTGGTATAGAGACTCGGGCTCATTGAAGGAACTGACTGGAGAATGGAACCTGAAACCACTAGCAGGTGGCAGTAAAACCAGCGTGACTTATCAGGTGTTCATTGACGGTGGTGTCTTTTTTCCATCCTGGTTGCTAACCAACAAAGCTAAAAGTCACTTGCCTGTTGTATTGACCGCGCTGAAGCAAAAAGTTTACGAACACACAGCGAGCTACTCTGTATCAGAGTAAGCAAACAGAATCATCATACGATTAATATCGCCACTTAGTAGTGGTTTGCACCATCTGGACCGGGCGTCGAATTTGCCAAAGAAATTGTCTAATTCGGATTTTTGAGCATCACTATTTGTTCGCCTTTTAAAAGGCGCGTAGATATTACGCCCACCGTAGTTTCTTCTTTGGCGCAGCCTTTGCTAAGAAGTACACGAGTGTTGTCGTTTTGCCAGGCTTTAAGCAAATTAACGGCTCTAGGGCGAGCGATTTGCATCAACAAGATTGCGCCGTATAGTCTCGAACCACTTGCTTTGGCTTTAATCAACTGGTCGAGGAACGAGAAGGTTGATTAGAATCACCTTGCTGAAAGTGTTCAAGTATATTGGTATCAGAATTCATGCTTTGCTCGCCATCGCCTCTTACACTATCATCAAATGTGGTGGCAGTTAAAAGAGCTGTCAATGATGAGGGTAAGTTAGATTCGCCATTAACAGATCATCCACCTCACCTCCAGGTATCGCTATTCGCTTAACTCGGCAATTTCTTTGTCCGCAGGAAGATATCCATTGGCTTTTGCCTTTTCGAGATCCTTTTTGGCTTCATCCAGGCGATTTAGTTTTTTTAGAATTGCAGCTCGCTCACTTAATGCGCGACTTGCTTCGCCCTTCTCTAGATACTTAGAGTAGGATTCTAAAGCTTGATCTAGTTTTCCTTCAGCTTTTAGAATTCTACCTTCTTGTCTGTAAAATTCCTTGCAATTTGGGAACTGCTTTTTAAGCTCAGTAAGTTCTTTTCTTGCTTCGTCGAGTTGGTTTAGTACCAAGTAGGCTATGGCACCATTTATGAAAGTATTATAGTCGTTGGAATCTTCTCTTTTGGTTTTTGGATAAAGCTCTATCGCCGTTTTTGCATGAGGTTCTGCTTCATCAATGTGTCCTGTTATTTTCTCCAGCCACGCATAATCACAGTACGAATTCATCGGGGCCTTTCTTGTAGCGATAGCTCTTTTGAAAAATTCAGCAGCTTCTGAGTCTCTGCCTAGTTCGAAAAAGTAGAAGCCACAATTTCCTAAATACAATGGATCTTCAGGTTTTTTGGCGACTGCTTTTTTACCCAAATTTGCAGCATCTAAAAAATAACCAAGTTTGTAGGCAAGGATGGCAGTATCGTAAAGTGCCACATGGTCGAGCTCGGCATTTTTTAATTTTTCGAAATCTTTCTTAGCTTCAGTTATTTTGTTAAGCTCCAAATTAATATTTCCGCGAATGGCATACAACATCTTGTACTTTCCGGCCGTATCCAAATTGATAGCTTCATTCAAATTTTCGAGAGCTTTTGAATAGTTTTTCATCTTGGCATAAGATTTTGTACGTGCCATGCATAATGGCAATTTACCACCAGGAATGCCAAAGCGCGGATTTGGATTAGTTTTCAAAAGGTTCTGTGCTTTATCTAAAAGTTCGATCGCTTTTTGATGATTATTCAGTGTGCTTTGAGCCTCGCCAGCCATTTGATAGAAGGCAGGTTCGTTAGGAAAATGCTGAATCATAAACTCTTGAATTTTCAGAACACTCTTTGCGTCGCCTGCTTTCATGTAAGCACTAGTTTTAGCCAGATATGAGCTTACAGTTGCATTATCCAAGGGCGCTACAGGAGATGGCTTGGCAGCTAAGGCGTTGGGTGCAATGCAAGATTGAACAAGCAAAGACAGACTTATGGCAGTAACTAATTTACGACTCATGTGATATCAATCCTCCCGGGCATAACAGATACATTCCATGTTGAGGACGGCACGAATCATGTCAACAGCTAATAATGTGAATTTAATGGGCTTGAGTCGCCGATGTCTTTTTCTTCAATCGTCGCGCGATTCCATCAAGGTCAAAATGTTGTGGTCCGGATCGCGAAAGGTTGCGATGGTGCCACCCCACGCTTGGGTACTTGGTTCGTTTGTGAATTCTACGCCGCGAGCTTGCATTTCGGCGAACGTATTTGCGATGTCGTCGACCAACAACGTAACACCCGAAAAACGCCCAACTAATTTCGCACCGCATTCAGTGCGCTCTGGTGCACACAACTCTATTGCCAGACTGATGTCCTCGCCAGCGTGAAACTGCGCCCAAGAAATATTATCGGTAAAATCGCATTCCATCCCAATTGACCTCGTGTAAAACTCAAACGACCGCTCGAAGTCAGACACAAAGATTCTAACGAAGCCTATTCTTATTACCACTAGCTCCTCCTATTTGCATCTGTTTTAGCGTTTACCGACGGTCCAAAAATTACTGACTGGTTTCCTGCCAACGATGTCTAAAATGTCTTATGCCTTGATCGCTTGGATAGAGTATTTCGTGCTCTGCATTAACACTTACGCTTGGTATTTGGGATAGTACCACTCGTTTGTCCTGGTTCAGAATGTATTTACTCTGCCACGCACCTATGGTATCGAATATGGTGCTTATGCCGAATAAAGTTACGAAAGATTGATATCCACGAAGATACAACCTAGTCTCATTTTCATTTACTGGAACAAAGGCCATCATTTGCGCAAACTTGCCCGGAACTATAGTTAGCATCCATATGTTGGGAAATCGAAATTCGATAAATCCGCTGCCGTTCTTTTCGGCTCCAGGATAAAACCTAATTGAATTGTCTTCCAACTCAAATTTTACTGGTTTAGTGACATCTGTATTTCCGCCTATTGTGTTGCGGTGAACATAAGGAAGGTGGGCGTAATCAAGCTGGTTTTCAATGCATCTGGTAACGTGTGTTGGCCAAATAGTTGCTTGTTGACTGAAAGACCATTTGCCTTGATCTAAGGCTTCGAACCAGGGCAAGTCTTTTGTTTTGGGTTCGCCTCCATACCAAAACCATATGAATCCATGTTTTTCCACTAGCTCAAAAGTCTGCACTGTTAAATTGGGAGCAGCTTTCTTGATCTCGGGTACCAGAGTGCATCGACCTTCATGGTCAAATGAAAACCCGTGAAAAGGACACTCGATACAACCTTGCTTAAGTTGACCAATACTCAGTTTGGCTGAGCGGTGTGGACACTGATCAAGCATGGCTACAGCCTTGCCACTATTATCGCGCCAGAGCACCAAGTTTTTCTGAAAACGCTCTATGCCGAGAGGCTTGTTTGGCTTCAATTCGCTTGAAGCAGCTATTACATACCAACCACTCGGTAATAACACTAATCTATTCCATATCAGATGCCGTTTTCATATCGAATTATGGACTCTAAACCCTTTTGGGGTCAATGAGATTGGGTGTTGCGTTTGCAAAACGAATTCACTTGACATCCAAGAGATTAAGAGCTATTTTGAACAGGTATTTACTATGTTATTTCTTTATCGCGCGTTTTAAACCAACGCGTATAACTTTGATCATTCTTGATCGATTCTATTTTTTCCCTTACTAAATATAATCGCCATGAATGATTCCTCGCTTGATACCACACCCAAAAGTCCTCCCTCTAGCGATTCTAAAGGGTTGGATTTTTCTCCGGTAGTATCGGATAACTCTAACCAAACTCGAACATGGTCGGACGTCTCACGCGACGCTTATGATGCAATGAAACGAGGTTATCCTCTTGCTGCTGCCGCCGAACTTGTAGTTAAAGGTGGTCAACTAGTCTTCGATTCAATATTTGGTCCTAAAAGCCCGACCCTGCCCTCTGCGGAGACCCTAAAAACAGTGATGAACAATTATCCCGGTCTGGATCAAAACATGAGGCCTGGAGCAATCTCAGCGCTTATAGAAAACGAGACACTAAATATCAGAAACGATTGGAAAGACAAGCCAGAGGAATGGGGTGTTAGCTTGCTTAGTAATCTAAGACGCACTCTTGGCGTAGGGAATGCAACGGACTATTTCTGCACCAATAGCGGTACTAACACTCTTGAAAAAGTCGGAGATCCCATTATTAATAGAATCAAGCCAGGATTGGGAGTGCGCAACATTTCCATTGGTCCAGGTCAAATGCAAATACAAAATATTTGTGCATTAAGAACTCAGGATACTTATGGTGGCAATAGACATACTCTGGAAGCTTCTCTCACCGTCGATGGTGCAGCCGATCTCGTTGGTGGTTACTTGAGAAGAGAAGTTGATCGTTTCAGCCAAAAGGATTTTAAAGGACCAAATGGTGAAGCACTAACTTATCATCAATTTCAAGCACAAAATCCGAATTTGCGTGAAGATGTGCGCGATCGTTTCAGGCGAATGCAAGAACTTTGGACTCAGGGTGTAAACACTCCTGGCGAGGAAGGAATGAAACTCAGGGAGCTAGCGCTCATTTGGTCTTACAATCCTGGCGTTGGGCGCTCTGGAGCGCAAAAAATACAAGATAAATACGTGCGAGTTTAGTGCTATTAATTCGTGCCTTCGAAATATACCGGGCTTGGGAAAATCAAGACTGATTCGTTTATTGTAAATGCAAGCTTTTCTTCTATTGGTGAATCTTTGGTGCTCGATCCATTCTTAATGTAACGCTTTGGAACATTAGGAATCTTGCCTTCCTTTAGCTCGCTCAGCATCTGTCCTTCGATTAAGACAAGATTGTCGAAAGGGTCCATACCTATTGGTATAAATTCTTTGCCGAAAACCTTGACAGGAAAATGCTTTGAAAGGGACGAGTTCATAAACGACCTGCCTGATACCATCGCATCTGCTTCTTCATCAAGTCCTGCCAGACGAAATATTTTGGCGAAAGCTAAACGCGACAGCTCAGTTTTTACATGGGCACCATCTAGATCTTCGATGTCTTCTTGCTTTACTTTTTCAATGAGTGAAATACTGTCTTGCTCAAAATTGTCGTGTAATAAACATGTGGCAACGATGATTCTTTGAGCAGGAATATGAGTATTGAGCAAACGCGCGGCGGCTCTTTTCCTTTGCAAATTCATAGACGAGCAGCGCGAACTGATGCTGCCTTTTGATTCTAATAAAATGGTCTGTCCGAGTTGATCCAAACAAGCAAGATCTGGATATTCAATACTTGTTTTATCGATGCCGACCATTTGCCACAGCTTATAATCAGCCACGTGCACTACGTCGAAATATTCGCGAGCCAAAAATGCCGTCACACCAAGAGCCAGTTCCTCTGCCATCAATGCGCGTAAACGAATACTTCGAAGCGAGGGATCACTATTTAAAATAAGTTTGTTTCTGTGCTCAAGTTGAAGCGGCTTGAAGTACTGACTGTAACGCAATGCCGAGTAGCCGGCGCGAAAGTCATTGAATGGAGAAGCTGCCGGTGTCATCACAATCGACGCCTCGACAAGCAATCTAAGCAGATTAGTCGATTGAATGAGATGCTTTTCTACTTCAGTGTTTTTGATTGAATCTACTGAATCCGATATCTCAACTCTCCATTGATATTGGCTGCTCAAAAATCTCAAATCAGGATTGGGAGCTAGTTTTGGATTGGGCAAAGATTTAAATGGGTGCCAAATCGGCTCTAACACGCTTAAGAACCAGCGACTATATAAATGTAGGTCGTGTGAAGTGATGGCGTGCATATTTTATAACTGGTTCATATTTTAATTTTAGCCAGGTTGCGCTTGGATGGCACCAGACTTGATGGCGTCGAGTAACCTGTTGTAGTCCCTCTCATTTTGAGCACAGTAAATTTCAGCAAAGTTAGCCACCGCTTCTGGTAGCACCTTTGCTTTGCCAATATATCCGCTAAGAACAGCAGGATCGGCTGAGCGTGCATGTGCGCGAGCCAGCGCCCACCCGCACTTCTGAGCGTAAATAAGCATTTCCTGCGGTGAGAATGTCTCAACTGGAATCTTTACTTTGACATCACGCAGTTGTCTTACATAGTAGTGTTTATTTTGCAACAGTCCAATGAAGTGTCCAAGGAAAACGTCACTGGCAGACTGAATTAAACGCTGACCAAAAACAACGCGTTCTCCATGAGACTGAAACGGTGGATAACCAGAATACGGCTCTAGAACAGATTGTCTTGCTTCCTTAACCTGCAAGAATAGCGGATCATTTTCGGCTGCAAAAAACAAAACAATCAAACACATCGTTCCCACACTGCCAACGCCGACTACCTTAATCGCCGTGTCGACATATTCATAATGATCGAATAACACCCGACGATCCATCGGCAGAGAAAGACGGTAATCTTCAATGCCTGCCATAATGGCGTTTTGAAACTCGGGGGTGTGATACCTTTCGTCGCGATATATCAAAGGAGGCTGCTCCTTAATTCCTGGCTTACCATTGACGAAATGACCGAGTTTGACGAATTCTGTCAGCCCATCTCGCGCCTTCGCTTTCTTTAGATCTTTTCGACGCTGCTCTTGGAACTTGCGATCACGGCTGCGATCGATCAACTCTTCATAACACAAGAAGTCGTACCAAGCCGATAAAGATGGCATCTGGGCAAGCGCCAACATTCGCTCGCGGTAGCATTCGACCATTTTTATAGCAGCGGACCGACAATCTGATTTTTTGTGCCCATTGTGTTTACTGGCAATCACAAAACTCGCTGCCAATCTTTTAAGATCCCACTCCCAGGGAGCTGGAAAGGTTTCATCAAAATCGTTTATGTCGAAAATTATGTTCCGCTCCGGCGTGGCGAACGCGCCAAAGTTGCACAGGTGGCTATCTCCGCAACTTTGCACTGCATAACCGGTATCGGGAGTCTGAACCAAATCAGCCGCCATAATAATAGCCGATCCTCTGAAAAAGGCGAAAGGCGACGTCGCCATACGTCCGTACCTAATTGGCAAAAGAGATTCAATTCGCCCTTGGCTTGATTCGATCAAAAGCTCAATGGGATCCCTGCGCTTTTTCCAATCCACTTGGTATTCTGAGTGATCTGCTCGAGGGCATTTTTCTCGCATCGCCCTTCCGACTTCAAATCGATCCTTGCGTGTGCGCAGATGAGCGCATTTCTCAAGATAGTCGGCATGGAGAGGAGAACTATGCAACTGTTTAGAACCAATTATTTTCTGAGGTTTCTTTTTCATCCAGTACTCATCGCTTTACAAATAAATGGTTTCTACCCGACTCACTACTTTACATAACAAGATTGCAAACAAGAAACATTGAACGTGGTAAATAGAAGCTAACTTAGTTAGTTTAAGAGGGCCAAAATGCATGATAAAAACAAGAGCTGTATTTGTGCTTCCATTGTTTTTCATGGCATGTTGCCTGTCTTCACCAGCCGCCGAAAATATGGCGGTTTTACAAGAATCAAAACCACTCGTGACTAGAGCTGGTGCCTGGCACACCTGGAACGATCACATTCATCTCAAAGCCGGTCAAGAGAAACTGCCTTTGAGTCTTACCTTCACTAACGGCACCGACAAAAGACCAAAGTTTACTGACCTAGTGGTAGAGCTAAACCGAAAACCGATTGCTACGTTTAAAAATTTTAGCGGTGGAGACAAATTTACGCTCGATTTGACGGGCCAATTGTCGACGGGAAATACACCACTCACGGTGAAAGGCTTCGGACCATCCGGGGCGCGATTGAATTGGAAAGTATTTATTGTAAGACCTGAGATATCCGAAGTGAAGCCGGAGCTTATGAGTGTGGTCGATACGGTCACAATATTGGGTAAAAACTTCTCTGATCGCCTTGAGCGAGTTAAGGTGTACATAGGCCAAAAACAGATCAAGCCGATAACCAGTACTGAAGGAAAAATAGAGTTCAAGCCTCTGTCTCATCAGGACGGCGGTAATGCGAATCTCACTGTGGCAGTGTCGGATGTAAAAAGTGCCCCATTCAAAGTCACCATGCGTTCGCATCCCCATATCACCTGGATCAATCTGCTAGCATCACCTCCTGAACACCCCGTCACCATAAGCGGAAGTGGCTTTTCGCCAGTTATCGCCGAGAACGTAGTCACCTTCGGTAAAATCAAGGCTCATGTGGTATCAGCCACCGAATCTAGTATCACTTGTATAATTCCCAACATGCATTTTCCAAAATGGCATGTGCCGATAGTAGTAACTACAAACGGCATAGCCTCGAAAGAAAAAGCCTACATTCACTTAGACATTAGGTTAGTAGAAAACGAAGGCATTCCTATGAGATAGGGGTTTCTATGAAATGAAACGTTCAGAAATCGATTCTGCAATAGAGCGAGCAATTACTAACGCCAAGAATTATGGCGTTGCACTGCCTACTTGGGCCGACTGGCACCCAAAGCAATTTGAAACGAATGCCGACGGTATCCGCCATCAAAAGCTTGGTTGGAAAGTTGTCGACTTCGGCATGGGAGATTTCGAGCACTGCGGTCTTGTAATTCTTGTTCTATGCTCTTCGCTTGTCGATGAGCATGGAGAGCCTCTGAGCAAGCCTGCTCATATCGGTAATTATGACTATCCTGTAACCAGCTTCTCGCGCAAATATCTCTTCGTTCAGGCAGGTCAAACCGAACCGCACCACTTCCACCGCCAGAAGGCGCGCAAGGAAGTGTCTGTGATTGCCGGCGCTGCGGTGCGATTTGAATTGGCTTGGGCAGAAAACGACACTACTTTGTCTAGCCGGAATGTAGATGTTGCAGTCGATGGTATCTGGTATCACTTAGCTGCCAACGAATCGGTGATGGTTAATCCAGGTAGCACTATCACTTTGCCGAGCAATCTATCGCACATCATTTCGGTGGCAGAAGGCGGGCCTGACACAATCATGATGGAAACTTCGACTGCCAACAACGACCAAAGCGATAACATTTTTCCTTTCATGACACCATCTTCAACGCCTGTGATCAATGATACCGTGGCGCGCTACCAGCTTCTCGACGAGCACATCGTACCTGGCGACTGACTTAAACTGCAGAATTAATTTTGATTCCTCTCAAAACGAATATTGCGGCCCTTAATACGTTATCATAACTGTCAGAAAAGTTAAAAAGGAAAATCTTGCCTACAAAACTAATAAAGATAATGCTTGCGACTGTAGCTGCATTTTCGTCGATTAACGGGCAATGCGTTTGGTCTAAACCCATAGCACCATCATCGCCGCCAAGAAGAATCATGACATTTGGCAAGTTGCACAGATTGTCGAACGAACCAATAATCTCTGCACGTCCTGGAAAATTTGATTCAGCTGGAGCATTTAATCCCACTGCCGTTAAGCTTGACGACGGGCAATATGTCATGCTCTATCGCGGACAAGATCACGCTGGCGTCTCAAGAATTGGTTATGCCCAAAGCACAGACGGTATTCATTTTACTCAGGAAGACAAACCGGTGCTTGAACCGCAGTTTCCCGACGAAAAAAATGGAGTAGAAGATCCTCGCGCAAGCCGCAGTTTGCAAAATCCAAAAGAGTGGTTAATGACTGCCACCGCCTATAATACTGAGGCTCAATTAGCCTTATATAAATCTGGCGACCTGCGAAAATGGGAGCGCGTCGGCATAATTATGCCCGCTAATAAAGGCTCGTGGAATGTCCACTGGACAAAGTCGGGAGCTATAGTACCTGCAAAAATCAACGGTAAATACTGGATGTATTACATGGGTGATGCTGCTGGTGGTGCCGATCAAACAGGATTAGCATTTTCAGATGACGGCGTTAACTGGAAGGATGCCACAGACAAACCTGTTCTGACTCGCCGTCCTAATATGTTTGACTCGCATACGGTCGAGCCGGGACCAGCCCCAATTATCACCGAAGATGGCATTCTCCTTCTTTATAATGGTGCGGATGACGCGGTTTGTTATCGCACTGGCTGGGCGTTATTCGACAAAAATGATCCAACTAAATTAATTGCTAGATCCGATACACCAATCTTTGAGCCTGAAACCGCATGGGAAAAGAAAAACGCCACAGACGGTGTAAAGCAGGTTCCCAACGTGGTCTTTGTAGAAGGAATGGTCAAAGACGGTAATCGTTATCTTATTTATTATGGTGCCGCCGACAGTTATGTCGGTGTAGCGGAAACGAAACTTGTGCCGTTTCAACTATGAAACGGCTCGCTAACTCTCTTATTCATAGCTAACTTTTCTTTAGCAAATCCTTAAAGAAAAGATAGCCGGTTATCTTTTCTTAGCCAAGAGGCTAAAGAAAGGATAAATAGCTTTGGAACTTCATCCTGTCTCTTCCATCGCGACTCCTTTTCTATTAGCACAAGACCCAAGACGTCCTTTCTACGAACAAGACTATTGACTGACACTTTTCAGCCCTAGTGCGACTCATGACTCTACCCACGGTGGCACTACGTAACGAACCCATCGTAAGAATTTGGCGCCGATTCTTGAAGTACTGCTTAACTTAATTAGCAAAGCGTGACAGAATTAAGGCCAGTTCAAATTTTGGGGGTGATGAAATGCGCGCGGTAAAGAATCTCAAGTTCTTTTTATCACTGTTTTTACTTACGTTTAGTTTGCTTCCCGGTCCTTCTTGTCTTGGAGCCGATAAACCGTCTGCTGCAATTACGCAAAAGGCAATGGACCTTTCAAACTTCATGTCGCACTATTACCTGAAGCCGACTCCTTCGCTTGTGGGCAAGGCTATGCGAGATTTTTCGGACTTAGACGCTTCATTGAAGCCTAATGCCAGTGCACCATTTGCAGCCTTCTTAGGCATTCTTATGAGCAAGCATCCTGACAAGGTTCCAGGTTGGATAAAAGAAATGACTTTCAAAGATCAAACTGACAAAGGGGTAATTTGTTATGCACTTTGGATTGCAAATAATGATGTTTGCCGCGAACAACTGAAAGTGGTGGCACGAGGAATGGAAGGAAAACGCAAAGAAGCCATTCTCGCTCTAGTCGACAAGAAGCCGGATAATTTGAAAACGATGCCTATAAGGACACCGGCGGATCTGGACAAGCTCTGGTCTGCTTTTGTGGCATCAGGCGATCGTATTTATGTTGAGCGCGTTATGTCGGTATTGCCTGAAATCAACGGCAGCGGAGAGCGCATTATTATGGGCGGTGCAGCGCAATGGTCCCTTTCAGCCAATGTGAAGCAACATGCTCTAGTCAAACAAATTTGCATAGACGAACTGAAAAAACATCCTGAATACAAACCATTCTTGAAAGATCTGAAATTGAATTGATCAGCGTCCAAGCAGCAGCGTCTCTGCCGACTGCTAAAGCAGCCGTGTTTGACTTGAACATTTATCCTTGTTTCTTCAAATTGACAAAACGAATTTCTAATCGCTTATTGAGAGCTGCTGCAATTCGAAATAGCATCGCCAGTGAATGACCATTATAATCAGCATCTTCAAGACGGCAGATTACGGACGCAGTTGTTCCAACTAATTTTGCTAACTGTCTTTGAGTTAGACCAGCTTCTTCGCGAAGATCATAAATTTTTCTAGCAACCTCGGCGTTAGCCCGCTCTTCTTCAAGAAGTACCATCATGTCAGGTCGCCCCTTGATGTATCTATTGTGCAAGATTTCAACTGCGTCGGTTATATATTTAGTTTTCTTTGTCATTGCACCGGAAGCCTCCCGGTAGAAAATCACCTTTGTTTGCGGCATGGATGCCTCTCTTCTATTGTTCGCATAATTGCGAACGAGTGTCAAGTAAACTTTGGAATTTCATTGTGTCAATCGATTCGCTCCCTGCCTACTTGACGCTTGCGTAAGAGCCGGTAAGTTAATATGAAAATATTTTGGAGATGAAAAATTGAATTTCAGGATCTATGCAATCGAAAAGATGATCTGGCAACTAAAAGTGAAACCCTCCAGTTGAGTGTTTAAGGCGAAATAAGGTATAAAACATCTATGCATCTAAAATCCTTCGAAACTACTCCTAATCCCAATAGTATGAAACTAAATCTCGACGAGAAGGTAGGTGCGGCAATCACCTACACTGTTGAAGATAGAAATACCTGTCCCAATTACGTCAAGAATCTTTTAGAGATCGATGGAGTAAAAAGCATATTTGTTTGCCACGATTTTCTCACACTCAACAAAGACCCCAGAGCAAATTGGAAAACGATTCTAGATAAATCGGCTCTGATACTGGGCGGTGAAACAGACCCCCAAGGTGGCGATGAAATGCGCCAAGTCGCTGAAAAGTCTGGGCAAGTTCAAGTGCTCGTTCAAACTTTTAAAGGCATTCCTATTCAAATAAAAGTGGTCGACTCAAAGAGTGAATCGCGAGTTAGTCTTGGCGAGCGATTTAACGAAGCTGCACAATTTGTTCAAGCCGAAACTGGTGCAGATTTTCTCAAAGAAAGATACTGGGCAGATCACGGCGCACGATATGGCGAGTGCGCAGAAATCGCAAAAGAAGTGGCGGAAGAATTACAAGGCATTTTTGATCTAGATACTCTTGAGCGAACAAAATTAGAAGCCCTAGGCAAGGCACAATCAATTTCTAGTGAACTAGAAACAATCAAAAACTGGCTCAATGATGCAGATTGGCATCGACGACTAGCTGGGGTTCAGGAGCTAAGTCTTAAGGAGGGCGACGAAATAGTATCGTTGCTGGTGCACAGCTTAAGTGACGAAAATGCGCAAGTTCGCAGACTCAGTGCAGCGGCACTAGGTGCGACAGGCAATGTTGAAGCAGTAAAGCCACTTTGTCATTCGTTATTGCACGATCCATCGGTTGGAGTTAGACGCACCGCTGGTGATGCCCTGTCCGATATTGGCGATTCATCTGCGCAGGCATCTGTGATCGAATCTCTAAAAGATCAAAACAAATTGGTTCGTTGGCGTGCAGCACGATTTTTGAATGATTTGGGAACAGAAGAAGCTTTGCCAGCATTAGAAATTGCAAAAGACGATCCTGAATTTGAAGTGCAATTAGAAATCAAGGCTGCTATAGAAAGAATCCAAAAAGGCGGCCAGGGACTGGGACCCGTTTGGAAAAGAATCGCGGAGCAAGATTAGTACTTAGCTGCTTTATTGGTATCACATGCAGTTCACCCCAAAGTCACTTTGATGACCTTAATATAGAGGCATGGGCGTAGTCGCAGTTTAACTATTGTATCTGGAGTGTGAAATGTTACCAGTCTGTGTAGTTTTAGGAGCAGGTCCCGGCATAGGGTATTGCGTAGCAAAAAAGTTTCTTGACCTCGGTTATCAAATTATTCTTGTAGCGAGAAACGCTGACAAATTAGCTGACATGCAAGAAAAGCTTGGAGCGAGCAATGTATCAACGATGGTCTTAGACGTGTCTGACATTGACGCATTGAAAGAGTCGTTTTTATCTATAGCTGAAACGCACGGCGATCCCGAAGTGCTCATCTTCAACGCCTACAGTGCATCCCCTGGCAAGCCGACCGGCTTGACACCAGATGCACTTGCTGAATCTTTTAAGATTAACGTAACTGCTGCTCTAGCGGCATCACAAGCGGTCATTCCCGCCATGAAGAAAGCCCGCAAAGGCACAATCATCTTTACAGGTGGAGGATTTGCCTTGAATCCACTTAGCGGCTTTACCGCTCTATCTATAGGAAAAGCTGGGCTCAGGACCCTTGCCAATTGTCTCTATAGAGAACTCAAAGCAGATGGAATTCATGCTGGAACAGTGACTATTTGCGGCACAGTTAAGCCAAATAGTCCTTTTGACCCAGACAAAATAGCGGACAAATTTATTGAATTTCACTTGCAGCCACAAAATGCATTTGTATCTGAAATCATGTTCGACGCTAAATAGAAAATTCTTGGCTGTCTCGTCAGTTCACCCCAAATTCACTTTAGCGAATGAGTTACTGTGGATTTTGATACTGAATATGATATCAAAATTGGTGAAGAACATTGAGTCCTCCACCTAACGAAACAACATGAATTTCTGAGTGCTTTCAAAATCAATAAACTATAATGGAGATTCCGGGAATATTACTCATTGAATGAGCGATGAATTAGAAATAAATGAACTAATAGAACCTCCAAAAATGGCGGACAAGCTAGCACGTTCAGAAAACATAAGCACTACCGAACAAAACCTTGATTACGCTGAGGCTTTAGCTTCAAATCCTGACCAGTTTCCATCTATAGCCAACCTGCGCATACCAAACGCTGATCAGATAGAGCCATTCCAACTAGTCGATGGCACCAAGTCTATTGCAGCCAGTCGGAAAATCGAACAACCGCAACCCGCCATCAAAGCATTGGACTCATTCAACCAAGGCTTGCTGGCCTTACCTGAGGGCACAACAGCAGAACAACTAGCTCAATTTCAAATCGACTACATCAACCGAAAAGCAGCCGAATCAGACGGCGGCACTATGCCGGCGATTAAGCTTGAAGGTCGAATAGAAAAAACTCAGTCAGATAACGAAGAATACTTTGAGCGAATGGCAGGATTTCTCATAGGCTCCGTACAAGGCACAGGCAATGTCGCTGTCGGCTTGGCTCAAATTGCGGATTTCGCTGCATATTGCATAATTGGCGACACCAAGCGCGCCGGAGAAATGGTCCATCAATTCAGCGATGGGCTGACCAAAACTTTAGCCGGCGGCGTGCGCTTGTTCCAATCTTCTTATGACTATCTTTACGAGTTGGGTTATGAAGGCGATTACAGCAAGCCATATAAAGACATATCCGAGCTAGCAGTCTCAATTGATGAGCAATGGAAGCAGCTTTCTCCTAGAGAACAAGAGCGTCGCAAGGCGGAATTAGTTTCTCAACTTATCGCCGATGGTTTCTTAGGATTTGCAAGTGCACACTCTTTGAAGAAAACGGAAAAGCTGACCGAGTTTTTCGATTCGATTGCTGATGTAGCAGGCAAAACTAAAATCAAATCCAAAGAGGCTTTAGCTAAAGCCACAAAAGCAATTTCCAACACCGTAGATGATTTGCTTTCTCCAGTAGCTGATACCGGTACTGGTATCAGAATGAAAGTGCCAAAAGCGGATGATTTAGCTTTAAAGATGGAAGGAAATCCGCAAAACAGAGCCCACCGGGGAGACGACTATTACAATTCCAAAATTGACGACATTGGAAGACCCAAATCTCACATTGACGAGCAAGGCGACTTAGTACCAGCGGACCGAAAAGGACTTTACAAGGGCAAACCGGTAGAGGTCATTGATCACGTTTTTGGATATTCTGATAACAACGCAAAGATGCATAGCCCATTTACAAGTTTCTCACTAAAGGAAGGTATGGCCTTGAGATATGGAAGTCAGTTAATTAAAGTTGACCTCGAATCTTTGAGAAAAGCCGTGAATCAAGGGGAAATCTTTGGAACGGAAATAATAGAGCATGTTGAATTACTAAAGATAGTGAGAGAATCCAACTATCCAGATTTCCAGAAATGGAAAGCACTCAAATTTATCACCGATGACCACGAAATGCTCATAAAAGGGATCATACCAGCACGCTATCTGGAGATTGGCAAATGAAGAAAATGATGAAACTTTTTCACGATTCCAAATTAATTGGCGATATCGAGTTTTTATCGGTTAACGGCTCAGACATGCTCGGGAGAGTTACTTTGACGCCGGAGGGAGAAAAATTCAAGGAAATGTTTGCTTTCCTGACAGACGAGAAGACGTGCAAATTAGAGCCACCCTACCCGGATTCTTTGTTGAAGGAAGGATGGGCGGTTGAAGATCACGAAGGCATAATGCGAAACATAATCTGTTGCCCTGACGTTCTCGACAATTTCAAAAATATAGCTTGGCGATGGAGCCGAGAGTGAAGAAGGTCATTTAGCTCTTTCAAGATACAGAACTACTGGGAAATATTGAGTTCTTAGGAGTTATTCTGCCGCCGCAACAATCAGGAGGACATCTTCAACTCTGCTGCAATTTGCTTACTTATAATCACTCTCTGAATTTGACTTGTTCCTTCATAAATTTGAAATATTTTGGCGTCGCGCATTAGCTTCTCAACTGGGTATTCGTGTGAGTAACCGTAGCCACCAAAAATTTGCACTGCATCAGTTGCAACTCTCATTGCTGTATCTGCTGCAAATGCTTTTGCCATTGCCGCTTCTTTACTGTTTCTCACGCCCTGGTCTATGAGCCATGCTGAGCGCCAGCAAAGCATTCGTGCTGCGTCAATATCTTTTGCCATATCAGCAAGCATGAAGCTTATAGCTTGATTGTTGAAGATTGGCTGACCAAAAGCATGCCTTTCAAGCGAATATTTTAGTGCGTGCTCCATTGCGCTTCGAGCCAGACCCACCGCTGCTGATGCCACAAGAGGTCTTGTGTGGTCGAATGCCTGCATGGAAATTTTAAAACCATCACCTTCTTTTCCGAGCAAATTATTTGCTGGCACTTTTACATCTTCGAAGGTCACGCCTCTTGTATCACTGGCACGCTGTCCCATATTTTTTTCTTTGGCACCGACACTGATTCCCTCGCTGTCTCTTTGCACAAGAAATGCAGACATGCCTCTGTGCCCTGCACTAGCATCGGTGGCAGCAAGCACATAGTACCAGTCGGCAACACCGGCATTTGTAATCCACATTTTCTGACCGTTTAGAATATATTCTTCGCCCACTTTTTTCGCAGTAGTTTTTACGCCTGCCACATCTGATCCCGCTCCCGGCTCTGTTACACAATAAGCTGCAAACTTCAATTCTTCTGTCATTGGTACCAAGAAATTTTTCTTCTGCTCTTCTGTTCCAGCTAATATGACCGGAGCTTCAGCAAGATTATTGGCTTCCATTGCAGTACCAATGCCGGTGCATCCAGAGGCAATTTCCTCGGCGATGAGGCAGCCTTCAAATGAGCCAAGACCCATTCCGCCATACTCTTCTGGAATGTGAGTATTCATGAGACCCAATTCCCATGCTTTTGCACAAATGTCGCGAGGAAACTCTCCTGTTTCATCATGGTGCGCGGAGCGAGGTTTAACCTCTTTTGAAGCGAATTGATTCGCTAGTTGTTGAATTTGACGCTGTTCGTCATTAAGAAAAAAGTCGACCATGAAAAGAGACCTCCTGGAGCTTCGAGTTTATATTTTAGTCAATTCCTTGGGCATGTCTCAAGGGCAAAGCCCATCATTTATCAAAAGCGTCTTTTAGTGATGCTATCGCTGCCATATATTTTACGGCGGTAGAACAAAATTCAAGCTCGCTTTGCAGGCGATCTAGGATGCTATCCATTTCTAGGATTCTTTGTTGATCTTCGCTTGATGCATATAAGGTGGCTGGAATAAAGAATGCAAGCGTTTCAGGGTCTTCTGGAAACTCCTGCAACGCAACCAGGCGACTTTTAGGATTAAGCTTGCCAGATAAACGAAAAACCTCTTGAAGTGAATGTTTTACTTCATCTGCCACTCTTATCGCCTGGGGTTCAGGCTCGCTCTCCTGCAACAGTCTTACTTCGGCAACTAAATATGGCGCCTCGCTTACTACTTTGAGCAATTCATAGCGCTTTCGCCCAACTCCTTCTATGTTCATCCGCCCGTCTTCAAGTGGATCGACTTCAAGAATCTCGATCATGCAACCTGTCGTGGCGATTCTCCCTGTTTTCGGGTCAACCCTTAAAATTCCGAAGCACTTGTCTGATTGCAAGACGTCCGAAATCATAGCCCTGTACTTATATTCGAAGATATGCAAAGGCACGAAATGACCGGGAAATATAACAATCGGCAAGGGAAATATTGGCAATGTGCGAACTATTTGAATGGTTTCTGACATTGATTGGTCCCGTTTCGTGCATCTTAATAATGGACCTGACGTATGAACAAACCGTGAACTAAGCGAAAATTATGTCCAGACGCTTAAAAAATGTCCAACGCGCACAGATGGTGATACATGCTGTCTTTGACTGATGTTGACATTTTTGGATAGCGACTGGAAATCTTCTGCCAAGCGCTTACATACAAGCTCGATGCAACCTTTCCTTCCGGGATAGACATTATGTCCTGAGCAGATTTTCCTAGCGAGCGCATTTGTGCAGCTTTTTGAAAGAAAACCACTTGCTTATCCAATCCATTGACTACGTCGTTGCGAAACCCTTCCAATCCTTTTGGTGTGGCGAGCTGCAAAAATTTTTGTCTTGCTGAAACTGTGTTTGAGTAGTACGAAGAATAAGCGCTACTGTATTGCTGATTGTCCCACGATACTGTATCGAACATTACAATTTTTGCCTGAAGCATTTTAAGTATAAGCGAGAAGGCATGGTCTATATAGAGCTTTTCGCTTTGTGGAATGCCAGTTAAGTCTTTAGGTAAGGAATTAAGAGTGCACGGATATCTGTGATTGGCTGGCAGAGCAATGCTTTGTGGATACCAATAGTTTCCGGCGGTCTGGCTCTGTGCGCTTGAAATCGAAGAATTGAGAATGAAGGCACCGCATGCGGTGACAAAAAATTTCAGCTTATTAGTTTTTTGTGCCATTAGATGAAAATGCATTTCCTTTTCTTGTACCACATTATTACTTACTGCAAATCATTCTAAAGGCTGAGATTCTCTGCAAAAAGTCTAGGGCAATATTGTCAGCTTTTCGGGATATAATAACCTGAAACGCTCGTGTTGGAGGCATTTTTAAAAGCAATGTACAAAAGATTCACGCATTTTTCATTTGTGTTTTTTCTATTGTTCACTTTCTGGCATTCGTTTGTACTTGACCAGGCAGTTGCGCGAGGCGTGGCGTACACAATCGACCAGACAGTTTGGAAAAAAGCACAAACTATCTACTTGAATGCTTTACCTAAGGCAGAAAAAAAATACGGTAAAACGTCTACAGCCTACGCTGACCTTTTAACGAACCTTGCAATTATTGACGTGATCATTGGAAACAAAAATGCGCTTCCATTATTGATCCAGGTTCAGGCAATTCGAAACAAACTTGGTGATACACAAAAGAGTAAAATTCTAGAAGTTCAAATAATGCAAGCCGATTACTTGCGTGAATCCAATAGTCTGGCTGAAGCAGCAAAACTCTACGAAAGCTGCATAGAAAAGGTTGCGCTAAGCAAAAATCTCAAACCAGGCGATTACGATGCCACCATAGATGATTTGCTTAATAAATATGTCATCTGCGATAGCACTTATTCAAAATCTTCAAAAGACGGAACATGGAAATTTGGCAAAGCAAATATAAATTTACCCCACCGTATGTCACGCTGTTCCTTAGGCAATTCCTGGCATAATAGAATGATACCAATAGAAAAAGGATATTTGCTTGGCACCGATGGTAATGTTGCCACCACAAATAACTTGCATTCTCCTAAACCCTGGGTACCAGGTGAACAGCTTTAATCACAACAGGAATCTGCAGATGGTCAAAAATTACTCAATAGTCAATCTCGATTTTGAGACATCCTGCCCTATAGACTTAGTACTAGATTTACTTAGCGCGAAGTGGACGGTGCAAATTTTGCGCGAGTTGAGTCTTGGACCTGTTAGAACAAGAAGATTCTTAAAGTTCATTCCTGGACTAAGTATGAAATGTTTGCAAGAACGGCTCAAGGCTCTGATTGAGACTGGAATGGTAACAAGAACAGAGTTTGACGAAAGAGTTCCGCGAGTTGAATACTCGATAACTACGCGTGGACAAAGACTATTTGCGGTTATGAGTGAGTTAAAACAAATCGCAGCAGAAATTGGCGAAGTAACGTGCAAATGCCCCGTTGAAGAACCTTTAAGCTGTCATATCCAATGCCACCAGCGAGGCAATCCTTCTGGACTGGTTACCTAAAAGTTACCAGTAGTGATACTTGTAATCACTTGCTAGACTAGGCCGTCGCTTTTGAGGGCTTTTGTGTGCACGAACCAGTTTTGATTCAAGGTGGAATGGGTGTCGGTGTATCTAATTGGTGTCTAGCAAAAGCTGTATCATCTCAGGGACACCTAGGAGTGGTCTCCGGCACTCTTTTAGAAAATGTCTTTGCAAGACGTCTGCAAGAAGGCGATCCAGATGGGCACCTAAAGCGCGCCTGCTTGCAATTCCCAGACCAGAAATTAAGTGAGCGGGTATGGCAAACTTATTTTATAGAGGGCGGAAAAAAACTTGCGCGCCATATAAACCGGTTAATATGTTTGGTTTGATCCCACCAAAAGAACTTGTGGAGTTGACTATTCTTGCTAATTTTGTCGAAGTGTGGCTAGCCAAAGAAGGGCACGACGGACTGATTGGTATCAACTATTTGGAAAAAATTCAGTTGCCTACACTTCCATTTTTATACGGCTCAATGCTTGCAGGAGTAGATTATATTCTTATGGGAGCTGGCATTCCCAAAGCTATTCCAGGCATTCTAGATAGACTTTCGAAAAATCTTGATGTATCGCTAAAAATTGATGTTGCAGGCGACAGTGAAAAACTAACTCAGGAGCCAATCACACATTTTTCGCCCAGCGAATTTATAAATGTAACACACGACTTGAAGCGTCCAAAATTTATTGCAGTAGTTTCGTCACATACACTTGCAGCAAATCTTGCTAAAAAATCTTCTGGAAAAGTAGATGGTTTCGTAGTAGAAAATCACACCGCCGGTGGTCACAACGCCCCGCCGCGAGGCGCTCTTAAATTGGACGAGAACAACGAACCAATTTACGGTCCAAGAGACAGTGCAGATTTGGAGGAAATGAAAAAACTCAATCTTCCTTTCTGGCTTGCTGGAAAATATGGAACGAGCGAAGCTCTAAAACAAGCTAAACTCGCTGGCGCAAAAGGAGTTCAGGTGGGCACACCTTTTGCATTTTGTAAGGAGTCTGGCATAGACAATAAATACAAAGAAGAAGTTCTAAAAAAAATACTTCATGGCGAAGTAAAAATTCTAACCGATTATCGCGCTTCAACCTCAGGCTATCCTTTCAAGGTGGTCGAATTAGAGGGAACGATCTCAGAAAAAGATGTGTTTGAAAATAGAAAACGCGTTTGCGATTTAGGAGGTTTAAGGCAAGCTTACACCAAAGATGATGGCAGTATCGGTTTTCGTTGCCCAGGAGAACCAGAGGAAGTTTACCTGAAAAAAGGCGGTAACAAAGAAGATATCGAAGGACGTAAGTGTTTGTGCAATGCTTTGCTTGCAACAATAAGCTTGGGACAACAGCGCAATTGTGGCAGCCTTCCCGAACCGGCCATAGTCACAGCAGGAGACCATTTGGTCGAGCTAAATCAATTTATTTCCCCTACAAAACTTTCTTATTCAGCTAAAGAAGTAGTTCAAAGCATCACAGGTGAATCCAGATAGATTATAAACTAGCGTCGCACTTCTAAAATCTGGCACCATCTATCATCTAAGATGCTTGCATTGTTAGCGGCAAGGGGCGACGATAGTTAATGATGTACCAAATGAAAGCACTGGTACTTTCTGCACGCTCAAGAGTCAAGCTTAGACTCGAAAAGATCGATAAGTAGATTTTTTACTCTCTTTGATTCAAGAGGTCTTATTTTTGATCCGCCCAAGATTTGCTGCCATACAAGCAGTGACCAAAATGAGCCACCAACCACATGCCCAGCGGCAAAAGAGTCTTTTATATTTAGTTCGGGATGCACATCAAAATATTTGGTGGCAAATGCCATTCCTTTTAATAGAACTACTTTCAAGTAAAGCTCGGGCAACTCGGGGAATCGCGCCGACTCTCCAATTAGGATTCTAACTAGTCGCAGATATTGTGGATCTTTTTCAAGCATCGAAAATTTCTTGTGCATCCGCTCGATGAATTGGCGAGGCGACATATCCGGCAAGGACTTGGCCATCACATCGAAATCCAATTGCATTTTCTTTACTGTGATTTCTTCGATTATGGCAGTGAATAGTTGTTCTTTGTCTTTGAAATGGCTGTAAATAGTCGCTTTAATTACGCCTGCCTCTTTGGCTACCTCAGAAATACTAGTAGCAGCATAACCTCGATCAAGGAATACCTCCACAGCGGCAGTAACAATATCATCACGTTTGCTCTGGGGTCTTCCTCGGCGCCTGGGCGGGGATTTAAGCTCTAACGCGCTTTTCTTGGTCAAGATTGACTTTCCTTAATTGACGAATATACATACCGGTCGGTATTATAAATCAAATTGTCGCCATTAGTAAGAAGCGAATGAAAAAGAAGCTAAAAATAATCATCTTAATCCTTGTTATTCTGGGCGGTTCAGCCGCATTCTGGTACTGGAAAAACAAACCCGCAGACATGGCAAAACTGCTAATAAGCGGTCGCATAGAAGGTTACGAAACAAACATCGGTCCTAAAATAGGCGGACGAGTAGATTTTGTGGCTGCCAGAGAAGGAGAATTGGTAAAGAAAGGTCAGTTGCTAGTCAAAATAAGCGACGACGATATTCAAGCCAAGCTCAGAGGAGCAAATTCGCGCATATTGATGTCGCAAGAGCAAGAAACTGACTCATCCTTTCAAGTGGAAGCAATTAAGAGTCAAATAGAAGAAGCTCGAATTAAACTACAACAATCTAAGGAAGAAGCCTCCTCTGAAATTTACCAGGCCGAGTCAAGCGTCGCCTTGGCTCAAGCACGGCTTGCCGAATCACAAGCGGCTTTGGAGCAAGCGATAGCAGAGCTTGAACTAGCTAAAAAAAGAAAGCAACGTTATCAAATAATGCTAGCTAGAGGAGCGGTATCGACGGACGAAAACGACCAAGCGCAAACCACCTGCGATACCGCAGAAGCAATTGTCAAAGCAAAGCGCGCACTGCTTACTGTAGCCCAGAAAGACTACAAAAAGAGCATGGGAGCGCTAGAACAAGCGCGCAGTATGCGCTTAAATCCGCCTATGCGCAGTAGTCAAATTGAAACATTGCAAAAGCAACTGAGCCAAGCAGAACATAAACTCAAATCGGCCAAGCATGAAATAGCAAACGTAAAAGCGCAAAGAGACGAAGTGCAGTCAAGCATAGATTATTTGACTATAGAGTCTCCAATTGACGGAGTGATTACAGCTCGCTCAGTAGAGCCTGGAGCGGTTGTGACTCCTGGGCAGACACTTCTTTCGGTTATAAATTTGGACGAAGTGTATTTGCGCGGCTATGTGCCTGAAGGAAGAATCGGCGAAGTGCAGGTAGGACAGACGGCAAAAGTTTTTCTAGATAGTTTTCCTAAAAAACCTTTTGAGGGGAAAGTCACTCAAATCGATCCAGAGGGTTCTTTCACACCAGAAAATATTTATTTCAAAGACGACCGAGTTAAGCAGGTATTCGGGATAAAAATTAGCATTAAACAAGCTGAGCACTTCGCCAAACCCGGCATGCCAGCAGATGCCGAAATTGTACCGGAGAAAAAAATGTAATGTCAAAAGAGCCCGTGGTGCAAGTAAATGATTTGAGAAAAAGCTATGGAAAGACAGAAGCTCTAAAAGGTGTCTCATTTCAAATTTATCCCGGAGAAATATTCGGTATTGTCGGACCAGATGGTGCCGGCAAAACAAGCATGTTTCATCTGATGGGAGGCATTCTCAATGCCACTTCGGGCGATATTACAGTGTTGGGCGAAAAAGCCCGCGACACAAGACTTGAAATAGGCTATTTAACCCAAATATTTTCACTTTACCTGGACTTAAGTATCAATGAAAACATTGAGTACGTAGCAGGACTGCGTCAGGTGAATAAAAAAGATCTGCAAGAAAGACGCGAAAAATATCTAAAACTAATGGACCTCGACCGTTTCTCCAAGCGACTAGCTGGCCAGCTATCGGGCGGCATGAAGCAAAAGTTGGGTTTGTGCTGTGCCTTAATCGCGCGCCCAAAACTATTATTGCTTGACGAACCCACAACCGGCGTAGATCCTGTTTCCCGGCGCGAATTCTGGGATTTGCTAGCTTCAATTACCCAAGAGGGTGTAACGGTAGCTGTAGCGACACCGTATATGGATGAAGCTGAGCGCTGTCACAGATTGATTCTTTTGCATGATGGTGAAATTCAAGATGAAGGAAGTCCTCAAGAATTGAAAGACAAGCTGAAGCTGAAGCGGCTTGAACTGCGCTCGGACAATATAGAGCAATTAAAAAACTTATTGCATGTGGCAGTCGACAAAAAAGAGCATGAGTTTAGCGATATTCAGGAATTTGGTGACAGGATAGATGTTCTTGTGGATGATATGGAGCAGGCTCAAAAGAGCATAGAAACTCTGGCAGCGGGACTCAATTTAAGCATTTCACAACAAGAACCCACTCTTGAAAATGTGTTCGTAAGCAAACTCAAGAACAAAGAATCGCAAAGCGCACCAGTCAGTTTTCCTTTTGTGAAAAAAGACTTTTCTTCCGGCGATACAGCTATTAATGCAAATCACATTTTTAAGGAATTCGGCGCTTTCACCGCAGTGAAAGATGTTAGTTTGCAGATAGACTACGGACATATCTATGGGCTTTTGGGAGCAAACGGTGCTGGCAAGACCACCACTATCAAAATGCTCTGCGGACTCTTGTCTCCTACTCGCGGAGAAATGAGCCTTGGCGGAGAAAAAGGAAATTTAAGAAGCTCACAGTTGCGTAAGAAGCTTGGCTATATGAGTCAGAAATTCACTCTTTATGATGACCTTACCATCTTGGAAAATCTGGACTTTTATTGTGGTGTCTATTGCGTGCCCCAAGAACTAAAGCGCAAAAGACTTTCGTGGGTGCTAGAGAATACCGGATTACTTGGAGAAGAAAATAGATTGACAGGAAATCTTCCGGGCGGATGGAAACAAAGACTGGCTTTTGGAGCGTCAGTGATGCACCAGCCCGAAGTTCTCTTTTTGGACGAACCGACCTCAGGAGTAGATCCGCTTGCAAGAAGACAAATGTGGCAATTGATAAGAGATTTCGCAAAACAAGGCACCGCCATACTTGTGACTACCCATTTTCTTGAAGAAGCAGAACATTGCAGCGAGCTTGGTTTTATGGTGGCAGGAGAACTGGTGGCACAAGGAGCACCTGGACAAATAAAAGCAGAACAACCTGGCTCGCTTATAGAATTGAAATTCAATCACAATCAGACCGCTTACAATGTTTTGAAAATGAAATTAGAATCGTGGAGAGTGTCTATTTTTGCTGATTCTGTTCATCTCGTTTTAGATAATCCGCAAGCGGAATTAGACGAAATAATACAATTTTGTAATGAGCAAAATATTGAGTGTCTTTCAAATCGTCGGCTGCCATTCAGCTTGGAAGATGCTTTTATTGGCATCGTTAAACGTCAAACAGAATCAAATAAATCGGCTAATGCGGCATGAAAAAAATACTCACTCAATGCAAAAAAGAGCTAAATCAATTCCGCCGAGATAGATTAACAGTTGCTCTTGCCTATTTTCTTCCAACCCTGGCAATCATTCTTTATGGTTTTGCCACCCGCCTTGAAGCGAAAAATATTCCGGTGACGGTACGCAATTATGATATAGGTTTCTACAGCAGAGAATACATTCATACTATTTTCAACAACGGACAAATGGTATCAGTTCCATGGTCTGGCAAAAAAGACACCGATCCGCTTGATTCAGGAAAAGCGCGGGCTGTCGTAATTATACCGCCCGATTTCTCCAGAGACATTCGCAATGGACACAAAGCAAGTGTGCAAGTTCTAGTAGATGCCACCGACGTCAACAATGCAAGAGTTATCAAAAACAGTATTATTGCCACTTCGCAATTTTTCATGCAAAGCAAAGCCATAAATAACAAAAAAAGCTTGATAGTTCCTCAGATCAGACTTTGGTTCAATCCTGGCAGAAAAGAAAGTCTGTCTGTAGCGCCCGGTTCTATAGCCGTTTTTCTCTGGATTTTCCCTTGTTTATTATCGACTCTCTGCATATCTAGAGAGAAAGAACAAGGAACAGTTTTGCAACTTTACGCTTCATCAATAACCGCTTTTGAGCTGATGGGCGGAAAGGCACTTGCATATATATTAATTGGTATCTCGCAGGCGATTGTTTTGATAGGCTCATCTTGTTTATTGTTCCAACTTTCTTTTGTAGGAAACTGGTTAGTCTTCGCGCTAGCCACCGTGCTATTCCTTGCCTCTTCTGTTTGTTTTGGACTTTTAGGGGGTTCGCGCACTAATTCACAAAGTGCCGCTGTGCAGCTCGTTGCCACCACCGGTTTCACAACATCTCTTTTACTTTCCGGTTTTTTATACCCGCAAAGAAATATACTTTTTCCTCTCTCACTTCTTTCAGACATTCTTCCTGCTCGCTATTACGTGGAAGCCTGTCGCAATTTCTTTGTTCGTGGAAGCGGATTTTTCGATCAACTCTATATTATTTTTGCGCTTGGATTAGCCACCATAATTATTTTCAATGGTGCTCGATCGGTCATGTCAAAAATGCAGCTCAATAATTGAAGGTTCAAATGTAAAATATGGATTACGCCATTCAATTAAAAGCATTAATTAGAAAAGAGCTTCGACAGATTTTTCGAGATAGGGAGCTGCTTTTTCTTCTTCTATTCATGCCGGTAATGCAGATAACTCTATACAGTTTCGCTCTAAGCCCTGAAGTAGAACATTTGCGCCTGGGTGTAATAGATTATGCCAACTCATCGACCAGTAGAGAACTAGTGGGTAGGCTTACAAGCAATATGGTTTTTGATCTAAAACCCTCAGGAGCAAACGAACAAGAATTATCCAATAGGGTAAAGGGTGGTAAGCTTGAAGCCGGTATGATAATTCCGCCCGAGCTTGAACGCCATATTCAATCTGGAATTCCATCCAAAATACAAATATTTCTAGATGGTGTAGACGCCAATACTGCCGGTATCACTGGTGGTTATTTAACTCAGATTCTGAGTGCTTTCAACAGCAAACTAGAAAACAAATCGGTATCAGAAGAGAGTTCGGTAGAGCCGAAAGTAACATACGTATATAATGCCGGATTGGAAAGTCGCTGGTTCTTTGTACCTGGTGTTTTGGCATTGGTACTAAATCTGGTGAGTACTCTAGTTTCTAGTGCCGCGGTGGTGAGAGAAAAAGATACAGGTACACTTGAGCAACTACTAATGACACCAGTCAGCTCGTTTCAAATTCTAGCAGCCAAAGTAATACCGCTATCAGCCGTTTTAATGGTCAACGTTCTCATTAGTCTTTTGGTGGCAGTAGTATTTTATGGTGTGCCTTTTCGAGGAAATTTCTTCCTCTTTCTAGGAATTTCATTTCTAGCGATTATCGTGGGTATTTCAATTGGCATTGCACTTGCTGCATACTCAGCCAATCAAAGACAATCACTGCTCACTTCCTTTTTCATCAATCTACCTGTGATCCAACTATCAGGTGCTCTCTCCCCTATTGAAAGCATGCCTCAATTCTGGCAAGACTTATCCTTACTAGATCCGCTTCGTTACTATGTTACTTGTGTAAAAGCAATAATGTTAAAAGGAGTGGGCTTTCAAGCAATATGGCCAAATGTGCTGATACTAGCAATATTTGCCATCGTATTTTTATCTTTGAGCTCGACCCGTTTTAGGAAGCAACTGGCATGAAATACAATCGACTTATCTCTAAAACTCTTTTGTTTATTGTGCTTGTTACTACAAGCTCGCCGCCTGCTATGGCTCAAGATGCACAATTACGTGGACCCATAAATTTAAATACTTCTGCCAATTTAAAACAAGAAGAAGAATCTATAACCAAACTTTTCGATGAGCCCGGCAATCCCGAAAGAATTCAAATCTCAAGCCCTCGACTTAGCGCTCTCATTACGCTCGATAAAAGACTGGACGCATTCGGCTTAGATTCTAGTTCAACACGAGTGATGTCTCTGGCGGATGTGGCCAGAAAAACAATCGACTCCAATTTGGATATCGGCATATCTAATATGGATCAAAAAATCCGCAAAGGAAAATTATTGTCGAGCATGGGACAATTTCTTCCAGACCCAAATCTTGGATACAGATACAATTATCTATATGGCACCGCCAATGTTCCCTTTGGCACAACAGCAGACCCTTTGCGTTTTGATAATTCGCTTATTATTGCCCAAGCCGGTTTACGCTGGTATCTTTGGCGCGGCGGCAAAGTGCTTTATTCCACGCTAAGAGACCGCAATCTTTACAAAGCCGCTCAACATTCTAGTCGTGCCACCATCAATGATGCATTATTGCAGGCAGCCAGACTTTATTATGATTTATTATTGCAAGAGGCCATTTTGCAAGTTCGAATTCGAGCAGTCGATACATCGGTTTCTCAACTCAAACTCAATCAAGACCAGAAGGAAGGAGGATTAGTCACAAACCTTGAAGTACTTCAAGCCCAAACCCAACTTAGCCAAGATCGTCAAAAGCTTATAGATCAGCAGATTGAGCGAAGAGACGCAGCCATTCGTCTTAGTGAGTTCTTAAACCAACCTCAAGAAATAGATATTGCACCAGCCACAAGAACGATTGTAAAAACAAGGTTGGTATCAAACGAAAACGGTCCTAATCAATTGCTTGATATAGCCATCAAAAACAGACCCGAATTAAAACAATTTGAAGAGCAACGCCTTGCTGCTAAAAAAGACATCAAAGTGGCAGCTTCTAAACTCTCCCCCACTTTCCAATTCAATGTAAACGGTCTTGGCATAGGCGAAACGCTCAGTTCTAGTCATGAAGGTGTATTGGGATTGAACGGTGCCATTAAGCAACGCAATAAGCAAATTACCCCATTACTTGCAGTCGGCTACCAAGTGAATTGGAATCTTGAGGGTATGGGAACGGTTGATGCAGCAAATACATATGCCGCCATGATGAATGCTAGAAGAGCTCAACTTGAATCTATCAAAGAACTAAATTTAGTAACATCACAAGTACGAAGAGCCTACCTTGCTGGAATCCAAACGGAACGAAAAATAGAGGAGGCAGTTGCCCAGGTTAAAAGCTCCGAGGAGGAATTGAATCTGGCCCAAATAAGATACCAGAATGGTCTTGCTAAAAATATCGACGTATTGAGGGCACAAGAAGACTACACCGAAGCCCTCATCCAGAAGGCAACTTCGCTCGTGAACTTTAATTTAGCCCAAGTAGCGCTTTTACGCGAACTGGGAAGAATCTCGTATGACAGCTTGGTGGCATCTGTACCTATCAGAAACTAAGTTAGTAAATAAGACTTCTAAAGAAGTAATTCAAATCACCAGCTATTGACAATACTTTAAAAGTATTTGAAAAGAACTGATGCTTATATTAAGATGTTCAGGCAAGAATATATTTAAATATTCAAAATTTTGCATACGTTTTCTCAACAATCGGTGATTTGAGATGCTGAAAAGAAAATCGTTTACTCTAGCGTTCTGTTTATATTTACTGACAATAAATTCTGTCTTTGCAACAGAACCCGAAAAGCAGACTAAAAAAGAAGAAGAGTCTGTCATAACACCTGTTGTTCCAAACCACGAAGTTTTTTCTCAAGGATTGGGCAAAGGCAACGCTCGAATGCAGTTAATGCAGTCCGAACTGGCTCGTCGTACAGATAATCCAGACACGCGGCTGAATTAAGTCGAAAAGCCGTACAGTCAGATCCTGATGATATGGATGCCAGAGTAGCCCACGGTGAGGCTTTGTACAACTTGATTCAATCGGGAAACACCGATCCAGTTGTACATAACGAATGCGTGAAAACCTGGTTAATAGTACATCGCAATTTAGTAGGCGAGGACAGCGGACTTACACTCAAAGGAATTGGTATTCCTTTTGTTCAAAAAATGTTCGAAGATACCAGAAGCACTGTAGCCAAAGACCGATTGATTAAGCTTGTCGGGCGTGTTCCTGCTGGCTGGGAAACCAATAATCGTTTTCTGTCCAAAGTCTTGCTAGCAGAGCCTCAGGTCAGCGCTCGCATCGTACCTAAAAAAGAATAATCCTTTAAAAGAAGGTCAGGACTATTCAATCAGTAATGAAGTTTGAAATTTGACTGTAATACTTAGCGCTTCTTTTTCTTTGGTGGTGCTTTTTCTTCTTCACCCCAAACGCTTTGGACATCTTTAATTGCCGACATCATTTTTTCGACTTCAGAAGTATCAGGAGAAATGAAACTGACTCCATCCATTATCCATTGGGCTATATCTGGCTTGCGCAAATGATAGAAAACGTTTCGTCCCTGTCTTGTTTCAATCACAAGATGGTGACTTCTGAGCACTGCTAATTGCTGAGAAACCGCAGAGTGTGATATTCCCATTATGTCTTTGAGAGTTCCAACTGTAAGGTCTTCTTTCTTCAGTTCTTCGATTATTCGAATTCGCATAGGATGCGATAGCACTCCGAAAAGCTTTGCCAGTTCTGCGCTTACGACAGCTCTAAAGGGCATAAATCGACCTCTTATTCTCTTTTGCAAATATTAGCATATCTAGATATCCACGCATCAGTCAAGCACGCACTTTATAACCTGCATGTTACGGCGTTGAAGGCAGCTAGAGATTGAAGATACTCAACATGGACCTCGATCAGCCGCATTTGCGCTTCTGCTGATGCCCTTTCTCGTTGGTTTACAAGAAACAAAGTACTGTCCCCTATACCAAAGCGAACGCGCTCACCTTGCTCTACTTGCGTGGCTTTTTGCACTTCAAGTAAAGTCGCTGCCCAGCGCTGATAAGATGTATTCACCGCCGATACGGTATCATCTACTTCTGCTTGAATACGAACTTTTTCAGCTTTTTCGTCTAAATTTAGTTTTTGAATTTTGAGCCGAGCGGCTTCTGCTAAGCCTCTTGCTGTGCGTTGTCTCAAAGGCATATTCACAACCATTCCAGCTCTTACAACAGGTCCGATTCCTTGAGGACCGGTGTCTGCACCTTGCAAAAGATATGCATCCATTGCCGGAAGAATCATATTTTGAGCAAGCTTTTTATCAATCAAAGCTTGTTCTCGTTCGAGCGATATTCTTTTTAATTCTGGACGAAGTGATAGTGCCGACTTTCTTCCTTCCATCCATTCGCTGTCTGTAAGTATTCTTGGATCAGGGCGCAGCTTTGGCATATATTGCGGGGCTGGAACTATTCGTGAAGAACCGTTTTCGTCCCACAAAAATACAGACAAAGAAAGTGATGCCTTTTGTAATTCGCGCTCCGTTTTGACTAAAGCTGCAAGTCTTCTTTGAATTTCCTGTTCTGATTCGGCGATGTCGAGCGCTGGAGCATCACCTTTTTCTACTCGTTGTTTAATTTGCTCTACTCTTGCTTCGGCTATTTTTAGCAAGTTGCGGGCGACATCCACTCGTTCTTTTGCACCAACCCAATCCCAGTAAATGGCTGCTGCTTTCAAAAGGACTTCAAGTCTTGTAGCTCCAAAGATTTGGGCTGCAAGCGGTTCTCCTAATTTCGCCTGCTCTTCAGCGGCTTTCTTTTCATTGATTTTAAGCCCTCTAAAAAGCGGCACAGAAACACCGGCATAATATTCACCACTTTTACCCGAAGGTACAAATGGAGTCTTGGTATCATTTGGATTCAATCTCATTCCAGTGAAAACTTTGATGCCTGAGCGTGTCAACATGTCGACACGCGATTCATTGTGAATAGCGTTTTTCGCTTCTCCAGGAGTAAATATGTCTTGAACGCGTAAATATTCATTTGTACTAGTGAATACAGGATCGAAGGCGCCCGATTTTTCGAGCCGTTTGGCAGTTGATATGCGGCGTTCTGTGTCTGCGCCTTGCAGTTTTGGATAATTTTCGTTTACTAGCTTTAGAAAATAGTCTAGTGAAAAAGTATCAGCGCCTTGCGCACTATTAGCAACCTGACTGTTCAATTTAATTGAGTCTATCCTTTCCAGCGCAAAGCATTGTGGTGTTACATACAGTGCGAGTAAAGAAACAACTAAGACTTTTAATACTGGAGAAAAATGCATTCTTTTCTCCTATTTCGATTTACGCTTTGTGCTCGATTTTTCATTTTCGCTTGATGAGTTATGCAGACCAAGCTCTTCTGGTTTCACAGTAGGGGGAAAAGCGTTAAACTGTCTCCATAACTCAAAGCCCAAACTTACTGTATCTAGCATTATCCATCCGCTAACTTCAGCACCTGGACGCAAAAACTTGGAATCTGGCCAAGGCTCTTCTTTGCCATTAGCAATTGCTTCTTTGTCTGGCTTTATTATCACTCGATAACAATTTTTTCCATCTGCAATAGCATCAATAACTGCTACTCTTCCACCAAACGTACCAACCGCAATCGATGGCCAGCCAGCAAACTGAAGTGCTGGCCAACCCGCAAATTGAAGTCTTACTGGTCTGCCGACGCTTACAAGTGGAGCATCGTTGTCACTTACAGTAAGTTCGGCCGCTAAATCTTGTGTTTCAGGTGCTATCACAGCTAGTACCATTCCTGCATCCACTGTTTCACCGGCTCCGACTTTGTTTAGTCTTACAATTTTGCCTGAGCTCGGGGCATAGACATTGCGTTGTTTTGCTCGCTGACAAAAGTTTTGCAGGTCGATATCAAGTTTGTATATGTCGCTTGAAGTTGATTCAATTGTTTCCTGGGCACTAGCCATGGATGCACTGATGCTGCTCATTGCAGCATCAGTGTCGGCTGCTACTTTGTCTAGATCAAGCACTGCTAATCGTTGATCTCTTTTGGTCACTTCTAGCGAAGCTTGTGCTCGCTCTAATTCAGTTTGCGCTCTTTTATGATCGAGCTCCGACAACTCAAGATCTCGTTTGGAGCGCAGACCTTTTTCGAATAATTCTTTAAGACGGCTCAAATTTAATTGGGTTGTAATTGTATTTTGCTTAGCGGCTTCAACTGATTGTTCTGCTGCCCAGATTCTGTCTTTAGCCTGGTTAGCTCGTTCGCCTGCAGATGGAAGAGCCGCGCACTGCGAACGCTTCAAGCTGTTAAGTTGTTTTTCCAGCGCCTTGAATCGAGCCTGAGCGGCTTTGCGACGAGCAAGTAAAGCACCTTTTTGTTGATCTAATCTTTCGCTTTGATTGGGGTCTAAATACTTCTGATCAATTTCAGAAAGTTCAACAATCAATTCCCCTTTTTTAACCGTCTGACCGTCCTGGACATGCCATCTTTTTAAGCGAGCCGGAATGAGCGCTTCGATATTCTGTGGTCTTTCCATGGGACAAAAAATAATTATTTTGCCAGTTCCGGCAACGCTTTGTTGCCAGGGAACGAAAATAAGCATGAATATCAGCGATACCAACATTACGCACAAAAGCGTAGAGCAAACAAGATATCCTTTAGCGCTTGCCACAGCCTTTAGAGAAGCATAGTCGTGATTTTCCAGTTCGGGTAAAGCACTAGATTGTGTATGAATATTTTCCATTTATTTGCTTTCAACCCTTTCTTTTTTGCGTCGCTCGACTCTTCTAATTTGGTTAGCTAAATCAGGAAAGAGCAAAGAAAATTCACTTTCAGTCCGCCATGCCAAGTCGGCTGGACTGCCCGATTCGCTGATCTGTCCATTGCTTAGCAGGTAAACTTTGTCAGAGCGCACCACAACCTCTGCGTCATGGGAGATATCGAGAACTGTCCAGACATTTTCAGTACTGAAAATTGATTCGATAATTTTGAGTTTTGTTTTTTCATCTATACCAGAAAAGGCTTCATCTAGAATCAACAATTTAGGGCGCTCCGCTATGGCTCGGGCAATCAAAAGTCTTTGCACTTGCCCGCGCGAAAGATTTCTGCCTCCACTGACAAGCATAGTGTTGATGCCGTTTGGCAGATGAACCAAGTCATCGGAAAACTGTGCCACATCAATAGCCCAGCGTATATCTTGATGAGAAACTCCGGGTCTTCCCAGTCCTACGTTTTCTTCTATAGTTCCTTCAAAAATTTCATTTACATCCCCGACCAGCCCAACATCTCGCCTGAGACTCATCATATCTAAATCTCGAGAATCGAATCCGTTTACTTCAACGGTTCCTGCATCTGCTTCTTGCAGACCACAGATAAGGGAAGCTAATGTCGTTTTGCCAGCTCCACTTGCTCCAACCAAGCTTGCTCTTTCTCCAGGAGCTATGGACAAATTTAATTGCGAAAGAATTTCTCTTGAGTCATAGGAGAAATGGAGGTTGATACATTCTATATTTAGACCCCCCTGGCGTTCAGGTAGCTGCACTCCACCTCTGCGCTCAATTGGAAGATCGCTTATGTGACCCACTTTATCTAAACCTGTCAGAAGGTCATAAAAAGTGTCACAGTTACGGATTATTTTCTCAAGAGCCGAAAGTACGTTTAAAACTACCAATTCTGACGCTACAAGTTGACCTAGTGTCAGTTGTCTGTTGATTACAAGCCAACCTCCGATAGCTAGAATGCCAGCACTTGCAATTGCTTGAAAAAAATAGGTTCCAAGTGCCTGACGAAAAAGCACTGCAAAATGTTCTCTTCTAGCTTTGAGATATTTCAAGACTAAATTGTCAGAGCGTCTAGCGAGAAATGCGTTTATACCGTTGGTCTTAAGACTCGTTTGGCATCTGCCCATATCCTCTAACCATTCGGCTACTCTATATTTAAGTACAGATTCGTGGATGCTTGATTTTAAACCACCAATACCGAGTATGGTGACTGCGAAAATAACAAACAAAATAATGATAAGGTCAAAAGCGAGTAAGAATGGACTATAAAATGCCATTAAAATCAGTCCAATTGCAACTTGCAATAAAGCCGCAGGAACTTCAAGAAGCAATTTACCCCAAGATTTTTGAATAGTCATTACATCAAAAAACCGGTTTATAAGCTCTGGCATATACTCAGTATTTAAAGCAGACGCTTTTATAGCTGGTATCCTCTCGCTTAAGAGCAAAGTAATTCGAGCGAATATTCGTTGTTGTAAATTTTCTACCAGGCAGAATTTAAGCAACCTTAGAAAAGCGCTGAAAAGAAGACCTGCCAGGACCAACAAGGACAGTACAATCAGTGGTTGGATGAAAATTCCCGCCGCTATCGTATTCACCAGTGATTGAGCGGCAAGAGGCACAGCAAGCGATACAAGCCCCGTTATGAGGGTGTAAACGGTTAAAACCACCAGATCGCGCTTGTCGACCACTAGCATTTGCCAGAGTCGTTCGAGCGGACTTATGTAATCTACTTGGCCCCGAACAGTCATTGTGGAGGGCATTGAATGGATTCCTCTATTTGTTATGAATTTTAGTCTAACATGAACATGTTCAAATATGCAAGAGTTTGAATATATAGATGTTTGATAAAGCAAAAGGTCAGTTTTGCAGAATCGCAAAAGAGTCGATAAGGTTCAAAGCGATTGAACTTGCTACAATTTATTGAAAGGACAATGAGTAATTTTTCTTAAACAATCTAAATATGAAAGTTAGAAGCATGAAATACAAAATTACTGTTATCGCTCTATTTCTCAATTTAACAATTTTGCTCTTTGGACCCCATCAAGCAATGGCCAAATACGAAGAACCCAAATATGACATCATAAGCAAATCAGGAGACATTGAGATTCGTCGCTACCCCGAACTCGTCGCTGCATCAGTGTCGGTCAGCGGCAGTCGAAAATCATCTGCTGATGAGGCATTTATGGTATTAGCTGGTTATATTTTCGGAAAAAACAAATCTAAAAAAAGCGGTCAAAAAGAAAAAATTGAAATGACCACTCCAGTTGCGATGAAAGAAGAAAGGTCGCAGATGGAAATGACATTCTTTATGCCTTCCAAATACCAGGTAGATTCGCTACCCAAACCACTGGACGAGCGAATTGTTTTATCTAAAGTTCCAGGACGTACTATTGCTTCAATTAGATTTTCCGGTATAGCCGATAACAAATCAGTCAAGGAGAAAAAAGAGAAGTTGGTGCTCTTCCTTGAAAAAAATTCTACCAAGCACTCCAATGAACATTTAGTTGCTGTATATAACCCGCCATGGACCTTGCCTTTCTTGCGAAGAAACGAAATCTGGATCACAACGAATTTGCCCTGAACTAACGCTGGACATCCAGATGAAAAGCAAAACCTAGTGACTATGTTCTGGCTCAAATAAACAAAAAATGGAACAATTCTCAAGTATGGCAAAAAAAATAATTCTGATAGCTCTGGTGGCACTAGTTGCAGTGGCACCGGCTTTAGGGTCTGGAAAAAAGAAAATCAAATCTAAACACAAATCTGCAAATAGCATGGTCAAACGCGGCAAAGATCTGTATCGACAATATCAGTGTTCGGACTGTCATTCAATAGATGGACAGGGCAACTTAGATGGTGTCAGTCTAGACAAAATAGGAAAAAAGCGAAGCCGTCAATTTTTGATTGAACAGATTCTTGACCCTGAAAAACATGTAGAAAACAATCCCAAAGCCTTCAAAGGCGATACCAATTTAATGCCGCCTCAACAACTCGAAAAGGCTGAGGCTAGTGCAATTGTAGACTACCTCAAAACTTTAAAATAAGTTCTTACTACAGGGAGAATTTGTCTATGGGAAATACCTGCACGAGCGTACATATTGCATGGAGAGGAAGCCTGCAGGAAGCCGTTAAGGGTGTATCCCGCGCATACACTAAGCTTGGCTATGAGCTAACAAAAGCTTCGCAAAGCGATGGTGATAAGCACGTGATCTTTCGAGCCGACACCGCAGGGAATTTCATTAGCTTGTACGACAGCAATAATGCCCAATTAGATAGTGGCGAACTCAAAGATATGGCGCTTACTGCGTCCAAAATCCTTAAGACAACGGCGATATTTACAAGTCTCTACGCAAGCGATAGCTTTGAGTTTATTGTTTTTGCCAATGGCAAGCAAATTGATTTACTGATGACCGATATAGAAAGCTACCAAGGACCGCTTAAGCGCTTGAGCGATAAGTCTCAAGCAACGCAATGGAGCAAATTGTTCGGCAAAACACTAACTGTATCCGATATCAAACAAGCAGCAAACACCAACACCGCTTTTGCAGAGGACACACTGGCAAAGCTTTGTCAGTTGGCTCGAATCACAGCTAACCAGGCTTTGCTGCAGTATCAGGATTTTGCAAGCCAACAAGAGACCATTTCGGCCCAATGCCATTTTACAAAACAAAAGAGTGTGGCACCAGCAATCCCAGATGGACAGGTTTCTTTGAGCAATCTGTTCGATGCTGATGTGAATAAAATGCTCATTGTTTATCCTGCTAGCTGGCCTATTCCTGTTGGCAAAGAGCGAAAGGTGACATGGTCAATATTGAGTCAAGGTGCAGGTTTTAGTGGTGGCAAATTAAATATTCGCGTGTCTGGACCCGATGGACTATCACTGTCCTCTGGTTCAGTCAGTGGCTTCAAGTTTCATAATGGACAAATCGTTGGTGGTCTCGATTCACCACCAAAAGATGCCACGCGCGAGGAGGTTGAAAAATTTCTTGAATCGAAGCGTTTTGCGGTGGTAGAAACTGGTGTGGACGTGGAAACTGGATCTCGTTCTTTTGTCGCACAAATGGCTAATTTAATTATTCCGTCGTTTACGGCGCAGAGTACAACTCAAATTTTGATTGTTTTGCAACTAGATTTGAAAGCTGAGAAGCAAGGCGAATGGCAAATTGATGTATCATTCGAACCGCAGTCACCAACTGAGTTTCGATACGACTTACCAAAGGTGCGCATTGCCGCGGTAAATAAGACCTGGCTGCCGATTGTCTCTGGTCTTAATGCAAAGACTGTGTACGATACTTCTGACCTCCCCGAGCTATCGCGTGGATCTATTATGCTAATGGATCTAACCCAAAAGCAATCTTCTATTCCAGATGAGCGTAGCTTGGATCATTTTGCGGTCGCATCTAACGTGGCAATACTAAGTGGTGACGATCAAACTACACTCGACGCCAGCCGATCCTTTGTCGAATCGTGGCTGCGCCCACTTAAGTCCAAACAATCGGGCGAACTTCGAATTCTTGCAGAAAAGCGTATGACCGAATCAGCCTATGTAGGCAAGAGCAAAAAATCGCTATCTACAGATAATTTTATTGATGATAAAGCGTGGAAGAAACTGTTTGACTTTGAAAGTAATTACCAAACTGTACTTGCGACATTCTATCCAAGTGGTGGCGAGTATCCAATAGCCGGTATAGGTCTTCAGTGCACTCTGCAAGATAGTCAAAAGCATAGCGGACCTCACAAGGACTATTACGAGCAGAGTATGGCGAATACTCTTTCAAAAATGCGTGGACGTACATTTGAAAAGGCGATTCACGCCAACACCCTACACGTATTTACTTGGGTTTTAAACCACGCAGATTGCTTCGAATATCTGCAAAGTTCTGCAGACGACATGAAAAAGCGGATAGATGATTTTGCTATTGCGCATTCACCACTTCAAGCTTGGTACGGCGAAAGCACCTGGATACCTAAGTTCGATCAGGCCGACGATTATTATTGCACTGTTTACGAGGAATCCAGCGTGTTGAACTGGTTCCGCGGAATTATTGATTCCGGCGACGGCTTAAACGACAGCAAAATGTCATTGCAGTGGTGTAGCAACGTCTTGCGAATGGTTACGCCGCATATGTGGCTTTGTCGGCAGTTGATCGAGCAAATCGATATGGACGCCCTTGGGCGTGTGGCGATGGTGGCAGAAATTAACGGCGTCTATAAAGTGACACTGCGCCCAGAGTTTGCGCTCGACGAACTGGAGCTTGCATTGTTGCCAATCCTTCCTCTGGAAAGCGCCAGAATACATACCAAAACAATACTCATTTAAGAGACGCTTCGGCTCGACTCCTTGCAAATTGCTCAATTGATTCAACAAGAGCATTAGATAATCCAACTTGTACCAAATGATGGAAGGATACCGTTTTAACAAAGTCGTGACGGGCACCGTTGCTTACCAGCTCATTATCTAAATAATCGAGAAAAGTGCGACCAAATTTTGCTCGACTTCCAATCTGAAAAAAGACAACAGTAACTTCACGTGCATCTTTCATATGTTTGCTTGCATTCACCAATGTGCTTGCCACCATAATTGGTTGCTCGTGGGGATGCGGAACACCATCGGTGATCACAGCAATTAAAAGTGGCTTAGAGCCCGACTTGCGGCGTGTAAAAAATTCATTCAATCTATTGGCTAGAGGTTCTGCTAGCCTTGTGCCTCCACGAAAATTGGGATTATTAAAAAGATCGGCAATGTTGCTTGGGGTAGCATTGCGGTAAACACTATATGATCCATTGAAGGTAGTGATTGTAAGTCCACGCGGAAGATAAGGAGTCAATTTGTCACCTAAATCTTTAGCTTGAACTCCACACCAATTCCAGCGAGAAAGACCCGAAGGACAGTCACCTTTGCGCATGGAAAGAGAGCTATCCACAATCAGCTCAATATCATAATCGGCAAGAAGGCGCACCTTCGTTTTTGTCTTACCTTGCAATACGTTTTTACTAGCGTCCAACTGAAATGTGCCGGCATTGTCGGTCACATCTAGAACGCAATCCAACCTAGGCGGCGTGCCAGGCGTCAATGAAGGAACAAGCACTGTTGTTTTGAGACGCTCGCCTTGATTCTGCGCTGACGTGGGCAGCATTAGCAAAAAAGATATTAATGAGAGTGCAGCTAAGCGCGCGTTGAACATATTTGTGACTGTCCGATTCTAGCCCTCCCTTATTAAGACGTCAAAAGTATCAAAATAGTTCAATTCTCAAGATTAAAATTCGAAAGCACCCAATAGGCTGATTTCCTGTCAATGCTCCAATAGGTCACTCCGCACTTGAAGAAGCTGGGATTGCTATTAGGATTGCTTGATTTTCAAGATGGTAAAGCAATATACGAAATGTCCCAGCAAAAACTTTAAGGTCCGGTGGCATGTTAAAATTGCTACAAAATGCAATCGAAACACCCTACCGGTAAAATTGTTAGTATCTGCGTAAGCAAGCCAAAAATAGTTGAAGTCAATGGAGAACTCGTAAGCACCGGCATCTTCAAAGAACCCGTGAGCGGTCGAGTACAATTAAGAACGCTCAATCTAGATGGTGACGAACAAGCAGACTTAACTGTTCATGGTGGCATCGATAAGGCACTATATTCTTATCCGCTTGAGCACTACTCGTGGTGGCAGCAGCAAATGCCAGACGTCGAATTCCAGCCTGGTAAATTTGGCGAGAACCTGACTACAACTGGACTTCTAGAAAAAGAAGTTTTCATTGGCGATGAATTTCAAATAGGTACTGCTATTGTAAAAGTTTCACAACCACGACTGCCATGTTACAAACTCGGTATAAAGTTTGGTCGGCGCGATGTAATCAAGACGTTTATACAAAGCGGCTTTTCTGGAATTTATTTCTCTGTAATTCAAGAAGGCGAACTTAACGTCGGTAATGAAATAAAATTCCTTCGTGGAGATAAGTACCAAATAAGTGTCAGCGATGTCGCAAATTTATTTAATGGAAAACGAGAGCGCGATCCAGACTTTATCGAACTTTGTTTAAAATCTCAACTTGCAAATCAAATGAAAAGGTTTATACATACTCACCCTACAGAACGGGCATGAGATTAGAACTGCTCGCCCGAGCTAACCGACTTGCCCGCAGGAGAAAACTACATGTTCGAAGAACAGTCAAGAGACATGGTCCGCTCCTTGATCCGCACCTTTACTGAAAAGGGGTACTTTTCAAGCAAGAAAGAAGCACTGGAAAAGCTTAAAGACTCAAACTGGATAAACGAGAAAGGTTATGGCCATGTAGGCAGCATTTTAAATAGCAGCTTGGCCATTCAGGAATGCAACAAGTTTTTTGACGAGCTAGACTCCCGCCTGATGAAACGATTAACAAGCGGCATTCACGAATTCAAGTCGAAAGAATTTCTATCTCAGAAAGAATTATTCGAGCGCTTGGCAAAAAACAAACTCCAGACGCACTTTTCATCACTTGTTCTGACTCACGTATCGTGCCAAATTTGATTACTCAAACGGATCCTGGCGAGTTATTTATTATTCGCAACGCCGGCAACATCATTCCTCCAGCTAACGCAAAAGCAAGCGGAGAAGGAGCAAGTATTGAATTTGCGCTCAAGCACTTAAACATTCGAGACATCATAGTCTGCGGTCACTCGGCTTGCGGTGCAATGGAAGCTATTGTGCATCCGGAGGCATTGCATGAATTACCCATGATGAAAGATTGGTTGCAGTATGCAAGCGGTACAAAAAAGATCATTGAGGAAGAGTACGCAAGCGCATCGGACGATGAAAAAATTGATTTTGCAGTCCAAGAGAATGTGCTTGTTCAAATTGAAAATTTGCATACTCATCATGCAGTTGCCGAGGCTTTGAATGAAGGCAGACTGAATTTACATGGCTGGGTATATGACATTCGCACAGGAGAAGTTCTAGTATATTATCCTGAACTAGAACAATTCTTGCCCATCGGCGACAGACCAAAATCGCCCAGACAGGCGAATAATACTGTATCTATGTGATTTGAGATAGTCTCGTCATCCAATACATAAATAAATCTAGTATCGATTATGGTGGCAGCACTGCGCAAAGTGAACTGTGCTATAGATAGCTTATTCGTAATAGGAATCCATACATTGTCATCATCTATTCAAAGTAACCGAAGTTCAACTCCCTCTTTGGCAGAGCTAATAGTTTCAGTAAAAAAAACTCTTCCGATGGTCAGCGACACCGCAGGGCGCCTAAATCTAAGCCAACTCAAATCGTTTCTTGGTCCTGCTTTCAAGGGGTTGATTTTGCAAACATCTAGAGGAGCCGCTTCCACTACAATGAAAACGGCTCATGATGTTCATTTTGACTGGACTTACGAACGCGAAAACACTTCTATGACCAAACTCTATAATGCGGCACTTTCATCCCAATGGAATGCCATAGATCTCGACTGGTCCGCCGAAGTAGACCCCTTAAGTATCAGCCGACCGATTATTCCTGACGCTTACTGTCCGGGTATAGTTTTGCCACAATGGGCACTTCTATCCGACAAAGAAAAGGCAAAACATCGCCAAGCACTGCTTAGTTGGATGTTGAGCCAAATTCTCCATGGTGAGCAAGGTGCCCTTTATGGCGCTTGCCAGGTCGTGCAGGCGGTTCCTTGGCTTGATGGCAAACTATTTGGCAGTACCCAGGTTTTAGACGAAGGTCGACATGTTGAAGTCTTCCATCGTTATCTGAGCGAAAAGCTCGGTCGCAAGTATGAAATTAACGAAAATCTTTATGTATTAAGCGAATTCTTAGTGAACGATTCACGCTGGGACGTGAAATTCCTTGGTATGCAAATCATGATTGAAGGATTTGGACTGGGTGCTTTCACCATGATTCAAAATATCGTCGATGAACCATTGCTCAAGAATCTTCTCAAGCTCATAATTGCCGATGAAGCTAGACACGTTCATTACGGCATGCTTGCGTTGCAGAATTTTTATCGAACTGAACTTTCAGAAAAAGAATTACGCGAACGAGAAGACTTAGCATTTGAAATCTCTCTTTTATTACAGAGAAGATTTCTCGCCCATGAAATCTATGATGAATACTGGGGTAATTATTTAAGTCTCAAGCAGTGGGATAAATTTGTGCAGGAAAGCCAGCTCATGCGCATCTTTCGCAAATCAATGTTCCGACTGGTTATCCCCCATCTGAAGAAATTAGGTTTACTCTCTGCTCGAATTCAACCTCGATATCGCGAACTTGGATTGCTAGATTATCTAGACGGCAAGACCGTTTACGAGATGTCTGAACAAGAACTACTTTCTCCGGTAGGAAATTAGAATAACTGGCAGTATTTGCCGCCTCAACAGGATTATTGACAGGCGCTATACAGATCGGCAATTGATATTTTTAACAAAGGTGTATCAGCCAATCCAAATGCAGTGGCAACGTGCCTAAGTTCCTACAGCACACTCATGCAAGCAATTGCCAAAGTCGAAAACGAGTCTGCGACGCAAAAAGAATCCCGCCACTAAATATAAAACCATCTATTTTGAAATTTTTAGTGGCATCATATCCGGTGCAATTAAAAAGTATTGCCGATTCTCCAATTGAAAAAGCCAAACTTTCAGAAAACAGCCCACTAGTTGTTGCAGCCTATATTGACCGTACCATCAAATGCATCGAGACGAACAAGCGACCTGAGTTTATTGCAAGCAAAGACTGGAACATAGTGCTTGAATTGTGGAAAAAAGACAAACGCACAGAAGCGCTTGCATTTTCGTTCCACCCCGAGCGCAAAGAAAGTCAAATTCAGGGAGTGATGAAAGAAATACAACTTTTAAAGCAAAAGCAATAATTGTTCTGTTTGATTTTAATCAGCTCGCTTTTTCTGTTCGATTTGCTTTCATGTGCATCATCATGTGATAGAGCGTAGCTGCACCGACAAGACCGTATAGAACGTGTGTCATAGTGCCGTCACCCATCATGGATGTGACTAAATTGTAATTGAAGATTCCGACCAATCCCCAATTCAATCCACCCACTAGCAATAGAATAGTGGTAATTATCTCAATATTTTTCATTTTTATTTCACCTGAAGCATCAAACCCGCATGGACACAAGAAATACCTGGAGTTGATTTGAATGCCTATTACCCAGCTTAATAGATTATCATAATACTGTCAATATCTGGTGCTCTGCTAAACCCTCTCAGACACTGCGATAGAGTGTTTCAATCTACTAAATATGACCGAAAAATGATGGCATCCTTTCCCCTCAACAATGACTATTCATGAGCATTTCAATAAAAACAACACATCCGGTTCTATTTTTGAGATAATGCTTAGAGTGATATGGAAAAATAAAAGCTGTGAAATACAAACAAACCGCCCTCCCTCTCCTTCTATGCGTTTCTACCTTTCTTCCAGGCGCGTGTTTAGCCAAAAGCTCGACCAAAGAACTCACGCCAGCTAATGCGCACAAGAAAAGAGTCATCGAAGATCTGCCAAATTTTCATGAAGTGCATCCATTTCTGTACCGCAGTGGAGAACCGACCAGAGCAGGATTGAGCAAGCTCAAAGAAATGGGATTCAAAACACTCATAGACTTACGCGCACCGTCGGAGCAAAAGTTTGATGAAAAAGAAGCAGCTTCTGAGCTTGGATTGAAATACATAAGGTTAGTTATGACATCTGCAGCGCCAACCAAAGAACAGGTTGACACCATGCTTACTGAGATCAAAAAAGCTGAAAAAGACCCTGGTAACAATAAAGTACTCGTCCATTGCGCTCACGGCTCAGATCGCACAGGTTGCATGATTGGCATCTGGCGTGTAACTCAAGAGAATTGGAATTACGATGACACCTACAAAGAAATGCGCAAATATTGGTTTACTCCTAAGTTCGTGAAACTTTCAGGAGCAGTAAAAGAATACTCCGCACAGAACTAAGAGAAAAAACATCGATACGTATGTGGTGATGCGCGCAGTATCAGTTTTGGGTTTCACCGGTTTTGTTCATTCCAGCCAGATACTTAGCTAACATTTTCGCCTCATCCTCGGTTCCGGCAAAAGGTGGCATTATTCCTTTGTAGGGATTTTCTTTGTTTTTAGGGTCCATCATTTTCAGAAAAGAAACAATGGAATCCTCGTCTCTTTCTCCGATCAAGCGTTTCATGCTTCGATAACCATCAACAGTATGGCAGGCCATACACTGGTACTGAAACAGTTTTTCACCACAAGTGGTATCGGTCTTATTTGGATTAGTTGCATTGGCCCATTTGGCGTTGGTCAAAAATCCGTTTTCACGCAATTCTTCAACTTGGCTTTTACGTATACCATTTGAATACATATAATTGTAGACAACATAGGGTTTACGCAACATTTCGCGCATCCATTCTGTCGATCCTGTGGCTATAAATCCACATAGCATGAAAAGCAAGGCGATTTTAAAAGTAAAACCTTTGGGATTCAGATAGGGACCAAAGTAAGCAAAAACAAGAATCGTCCCAGAAAAAACCAAGCTCAAATAAAGCGCACGCGCCAGAACTGAAAAATTACCAACACCCGACGACTGAATGCCAGTGAAAATTGTTTCGATTGTGACTTGTGGAACCTGGCTCAAATACCAAAAACTTACAATTGGTCCCAGGAAGAAAACTGGCAGTAGCCATTTGGCACAAAATTTGACCACATAGACTCGCAAGTCTTCGTCTTTAATTCTAGTGGCTGTCACAAGCGCATACATGCCTGCAATGGCAAACATGATAAGTAATCTTATAACAAGCGAAGGCAAATAAGTTTCGTTCAAAACCCCATGCAACCAGTATCTTGTCTCAAGCCATTGTCCTGGTGTCAACATGAAAGTGAGAATGCCATTAATAACCGCAAGAGTCATTACAGACATAGCGAAGTACCACTTAGCCAGAAGCAAGTGTTTTTCCTTGCTTATTTTGTCCCAAGAATAATAATAGGCAAAAGCAGTAGCAAGCTCGGCAACGAAGAATAGATACTCAAGCGCCCAGGCAAGAGTAAAACTTTGAATCAAAGACGCGGTGCCATCAGGGCTCACAAGGCTTATGGAAAACCAGATTGCCACTCCGGTTGCCGCACCAGCTACGGTGGTAACTAAAACGAAAAAGCGCGAGTGCGATTTTACATAATCGTAGAGCCTACTATCGTTTCGTTTATAGGCTAGCCACTCGGCAAGAGCCAGAAAGGCACCTCCTCCAACGGCGAAGTGGGACAAAAAGACATGGATAATAGCGATAATTCCTATCACCCAAGGTCCACCTATTCCGGGCACTATCCAGATTGGATAATTCATGACATTGCTCCCCACGCACTAAAGATAATCATAAATAGAAGCGTTACTACACCTAATCCGGTGGCAAGCCTAGAGCGCGCTTCCGATTCACCCGTGTCCCAGAGAGGCACAAGAGCTAGAGCTAGAGCATAGACTCCCATTAGTAGCACACCAAACAGTTCGCCTTCCATTGGACCCACCATGGGCGGTATTAACTTCAGGAACTGGAACATGGCAAGAAAATACCATTCCGGTTTAATTCCAATTGGAGCTGGCGCAAAGGGGTCGGCTTCAGGACCGATTCCCCATGGACAAAGCATGGTAAGAACGAAAAGCAAGTTACCTGCAAGAATCCATACCAAAATATCTTTCAAGAAGAAATCAGGGAAGAATGGTTCATACTCTTTCTTTTCTTCTGGTGTCTCATTAAATTCTTTAGGCGTAGACATGCCATGAGCCTGAACAATGGCTAAATGAAGGGATAAGAGCCCCATAAGCATTACAGGCAAAACAGCCACGTGAATGGCAAAGAATCTAGACAAAGTTGCCTGCCCAATATTGTGTCCACCTCTAAGCATAAGAGCCATCATGTCGCCTATCAAAGGAGTTTTAGAGGATATATCCAAACCAATTTTGGTGGCAAAGAACGAAACTTCATCCCAAGGCAAAAGATAACCAGTAAATCCAAATCCAAGACAAAGCACGAGCAAAATCACACCTGACAGCCAGGTAAGTTCTCTTGGCTTTCTGTACGCTTTCATGAAATAGGTGCTGAAAAAATGCACAAATACGGCCAGAATCATTAGATTGGCACCCCAACTGTGCAGTGAGCGAATAAACCACCCAAATTCGACACTAGAATTGATTTTGAGAATGCTGGCATGAGCAGAGCCCAACTCAGGTACATAATAGACCATCAAAAGTATTCCAGTCACAAATTGCACCATCAGCAGTAGCATACTGATACCACCAAAGTAGTACCAGACTGAGTGCTTATGTACCGGCACTTTTTTATGCAGCGCCAATTCGATTAGAGGAGATGCATGTAAACGCCTCTCGAACCAATATAGAATTTTTCTCTTTTCTCTTTCACCAATAAACAAGAGGGGTCTCCTTTGAAGCTATCAAGCATTCGAGATGATTACTCTTTCTTTGACAATCTCGACCTTTAGAGCTAGTAGCGGTTTTGGCGGTGGTCCCGCTACGTTTTTTCCAGATGCGGGATCATAAGCACCGCCATGACATGCGCACCATATCGAATTTTTTTCCTTACGGTATTGCACTGTGCATCCAAGGTGTGTGCACACAGCTTTGAACGCATGAAACTCCCCATCCTGACTGCGTATAATCAGTGCGGGCGTACTGCCGAATTTAAAGTTCTTACCCGATCCCGGCGAAAAATCCGTTACCTTGCCAATATCCAGACTGGCAATTTTTGAGGACGCATCATCCTCGTCTTTAGAATCAGGGCACAAGTATCGATATACAGGATACAGGGTCAAACCACCCCACATAATGGCAAATCCACCCATGGCAGTTTTAACGAAAGTGGCACGTCCAATTTTCTTTTCGCCATCCAATATATCTATTTCTTCAGACATAATTTATTCCACCTCTGCCACTACATTCGGTTTTGTAACTTTGACCAGCCAAACAAGGTAGACAATCAAACCAACCGCCGACAAGATAAAAATTCCCAACAAGTCCCACTGCGGCTGCACAGTCAAACTCTCCGGTTTAATATAAGTTGAGAGCATGGACTCTCTAAGAAAGTGGCGATTCAAGACCATGGTCAAAATCACTAAAAGTGTCGTGTGAAAGGTAGCCTTCAAGTGCTTAGGATTGCCAGTTGATGCGGCCGTATATCCCAAAATTATTGATACCACTGATAGTGCAAGAGAAGCAAAAAATACAAAGGACATTAGTCCTTCACCACTCATGAATTGGCGACTCAATTCGCGTGGCAGCGAAAAGAGGAAAAAGAATCCAACACCTACTTGCATTGTCGTAATTACGCTAAAAAGTTGTGCTCCCGTTTTGATTTGCCAGGTTGCCTGCTCAGGCTCATTTGCAACTTTACGCGTACCAAGATAACCCATGAATAAGCCTGCAACAGCTATAGCAGAGAGGAAGAAGTGCAAATATCTGGGCATGAGTTGGCGGTCTTGCAAATGGAAATTCATACCGTTACTTGAATGATTGTAGTATTCAAGCCATTTTTCCGGATGCACCATAAGCAGCATATTGCTTGAGAAAGTAAGACCAATAAGCAAAAATAAAACACAAGAGAAGAGGAGCACTAGCCCTATGGCAACGGCGTTTTCATGCTCCTTATTTTGCTTGAACAAACGATAGATGACAAAATAACATCCATAATATGCGGCAATCAAAAGTGCGATTATGCCAATCCAAGGAACAGCCATAATGATTGACGACGTGTAAAACATTGGACCGTACAGCAACTGCAAAAACAAAAGCGGTACGATTCCCTGAGTAATAGTGAATGAAACAAAAATGGGTAGTATCGAAGCAAGATTTTTAGCCGCCTCGTACATTCGACTGCTCTTATCATGAGCAGACTTGAAAAACATAAAACTAGCCAAAAAACTCCCGCCCAGAATTACATTCATAGGTAGAACATGTAAATAAAATCCGACGATTAAAAGAGTAGTGAGTAGCCAGAGAGGTGCCGGAAGAGGAAGCGGTTGGTAATTAGGAATTATGGATGAGATTTCCATTTTGAGATGCCTTGATGCCGAACCATTTCAGAATAGACTTTCATTGCGACTTTGATATCGCAATTTAGACGTATTTTGATGATGCCAACTCATTCCTAAGGATGATTATTTAGACTAAAAACATCTCACCATTTACAGGATTCGATTTTTCGCATTGGACGCCAATACAAAATGAGGCACGCAATCGCATGCGCTAAGAATTTGAGCAATACAATATTTAGCTTTTGCCTGCCTGAGCATCCGAGTGTTTGAGACGAACAAGCAAAAATTGCTCGGTTCTACTCTTGTCGAAATGGACCAAAATTGGCGCTTGCTCTTGCATCAAGTTGCCCAGACCACAGTCATAAACGACGGCAGTGTTTTTGCCCACAGTAAATGCCACGCGCTGTGTTTTCTTATCTAAATGACCATGTACCTGCTGGTCTTGATCTGTCAGCATATCGTAATAATTACCTGCAATGTCGCCTTTGGCATTGATTGCAAGCTGGAACATAGTGGTCGAATTAGTCTGATCTCCTTGAACCAGAGAAAAAACACCAAGTGGTTTAAATTCTGCCTTCTTAGCATTTGCATCGGTCTTGGCTGCAGTCTTGGGATTAAAATCAGCCGGCACCGCAGGCGCTACCGCTCCAGAACCAGACGTTAGCATCGGACTTGCATAGTTAGGTGCTGTTGGTCCTTGAGTAGCCAAAGTCTGAGCTTGCGAATAATACTGATCGGCTGTGGCTACAGGCTGATCGTTGTAATAGACATTATTATTGTTATAGGTGACAGAACCACCACCACCACCGCCACCATATCCATATAAGAGCGGTGTCACAGCGGACATAGCAAGCATCCCTGCCATCATGCTCCAGTCAGTAATCATCCAGGCAGTACTTGCACCCCAACCAGCGCCATACCAGCAACCGGGATAATGTCCCCACCAACCATGACCATAAAAGTGATCGTAGCCATTAAATCCATTGCGAACTGCCAGTCCGCGATTATTCATATAAGTGGGCGAATAATTGTAAGTATTGTGTCCGCCTCTAAAAACATTATTACCATTGCCCGAAATGTGGTCAAAACCAAAGCCACCGTTGCGAACTGGATCTATATGACCAGCGCCACCAATACCGGTGCCTGCAGGACGATTCCATACACCACTTGTAAAATTACCTCGGTCTATACCGGAGCCACCGTCGAAGCCGCCAGGTCTGGTCCAGACGCCACGATTAGGATCTGAATCAATTGTGTTATTACGTCCTATGCCGTTATCGCCGCCTCTGTCAAATCCACCATTATCAAAACCGCCTCTGTCCATGCCGCCACGGTCGAAATTTCCTCTATCGAAATTTCCACGGTCAAAGCCTCCACGATCGAATCCACCGCCACCGCGGTCAAATCCACCGCCAAAGCCACCACGCGAGAAGCCGCCACCAGCGCCACCAAAACCTCTTGCTTGAGCTTCAAGCACAATTCCCGGAGCCAAAAGTGAAACTCCCAGACTTGCAAGCACTAAAGAAGTGATAATTCTGTTTTTCATTTTTCCTATCCCTTATTGTGCAAGTACATTGACGCGACTAACTGTAATGCGCTCAGAATCGGGTAAATCCATTCCCTCGAAAACTCGTTTAGTCGACTGCCAGGTAAATTTGTCTGGAGCATCCAGTTGCCAGCAATTTACGGCAGACAGACGCTGCCCACTGGGAGTAACTCTATTCATACGACTTTCCCATGTTTTGCCATGGTTGAACCAGCGCGCTTGACCAAATCCGCCGGTTGAATCGAAAATCCAAGAAACAAGCGCATTTTGAGTGGGGTCAAATCCAGTGATTTGCATTTCTTCTCGACCTTTACCGCTCTTGTCTTTCAACTCAAAACGTGTGACTAAAAAATTGCTTCCGTTTGCAAATCTAGTAGTGACAGTCGCCTCACCGTAGTTGCCCTGAGCGTGCCATTCACCAAGCAACCAGGCCATGTCTTTTATGGACAATTGGCTTCTGGCATCAACCTCACCATGATCAGTTGCGCTGGCAATTTCCCATTTTCCGCCGTTGAGCACGTGCACCACTGTGTACGTGCAAGAAGTTAACGGCTTGCCATCAAGGTCGCTAAAAGTTGCTAACCCCTTTTCAATAGCAGCAGAATCACCGATTGGTTGAACAGATTGAACTGTAATATCGAGTTTGCCTTTTTTGCGAGAGAAAAAATCTTTGTATTTGTCTTCGATTGCTTTTCTACCACTGTATTCCCAACCGTCAGTGTCTATATAAGTACCTTTTTCAGACCACATAGAAGCAATTTTCGCAGCATCACCAGCGGCGAAGGCTGTTTCATACTCGCTTGCCTGGCTCTTGAAAATATTGTCTAAAGTACTTGACTCGCTTCTCTTTACTTCTGCCTGTGTGGTGGAACCACCTGGCTCCAGTGCTAAAGTACTCAGTGTGCCAAGCGGACTGAGACTGAGCACAAGCGAGAACATTGCAAGCTTTGCAGTTTTACCGAACATAACTTTAGAACTCCTTAGAACTCACATCTAAAAATGTATTTGAAGAATTTTAGCAGTCTTAAGCGTTTAATATTTATCTTCTTCGCCTTTCTGGCTTTGAGCAGCTCTTTGCCTAACGTTCCTGTTTTTGCCGGTCAATCTCGTCCTTTCAATTTAGAAAATGAAAAGAGGAGCGCATTTAGTCTTCTTGAATCCAAAAGATTTAAAGAAGCGGCACTTTTATTTAACCGATGCGGTGCACTCGATCCAAACGACCCTTCGGTTCAATATTATTTAGGCATCAGTTCGCTTTACGCAGACGACTTTAAAACGGCTGAACATGCCTTTTGTCGCACCGTAGTGATGACCAGTGAGGACAACACATTTGCAAAAAATGCACTGCTTTATTTGAAAAAATATCAACAATTCAAAGCTATGATTCCATACAGTCAGGCAGGCCCCACCGGCTTGTCACGCTGGAATCGCTCTGGAGCGCCAATAAAAATTCATGTTACAAACGGCTTGAAATTTCCAAAAGGATATTCTGGCGCAGACATGACTGTCGACACTTGTAAAAAGCTTTATCCGTATTTGATGAAGCCTGAATTTTTTAAAAAGCTTTCAACAGCAAACGATTATAGAGGCGAATATAAATCGGCAGTGATGACAGGCATCAACGCCTGGTCTTCGATTTTGCGTGATAGTCAAATCAAGTTTCAATACACAGACGATCCTTGTAAAGCCGATATCTTATTTGTTTGGTGCGAAGAAGAAGGACGTGGTGCAGTAGGCAGAACTTATTATCCTTGGCAGGGCGTGAAAAATGCTCGCATCATTGTTCATATTGAGACCAAATTTGCGAAAAACTGGGGCAATTATGGTTCGCGCGAGATCACTCATACTGCCATGCATGAATTCGGACATGCTCTTGGTTTGCAAAATCACTCGCACAATTCAAACGATGCAATGTTTGATCATGGCGCACCAGTGGACGAAAATGATTCTTATAGAGCCTCTCGATATAATCGCCCTTCTATAAACGACTTCGTTACTCTGCGTGCTCTTTATGAGCTTCCAACCAGTGAATTGTACAAACCATTTTAAATGAGCTTGACACCATATACGGTTAACTATAAAAGGGCTGGAGATATATTTCCACCTCCACAATCTGCATCTCGCATCGTCAACTGGGACCTCAAAGTAAAAAACGTAAATGCACTTGCCGACTGGCTCGATGCTGAAAAGTTCACTGGTGTTTTAAAAGCGAGTTTTGACCATAAAAAATATCGAGGTGCACTGCTCTTGTACGCCGGTTGGTGCGTAGGAGCGTTGTATGCAGGTCTAGATCAAGAAGCGATAAAGCACACGCATAAAGCGCTCCCGGTCTTGTTGACTGAGCTAAATAAAGATGACTCTGCACAAATTCAAATTTATGACTTACCAGATGAGATTGTGTTACCCTTTTCATCGGCTTTCATCGGACAATTTATGGAACCCGCTCAAATAGCTAGTCCAAGCCAAATGGCAAAGTTTTTTATTGATCATATAAAAGACTTGCCCAGACACTGTCTCATCACGATTAAAACGCTGAGCCAAAGTACAAGCGAGTTGTGTCTAGTCTATTTTTATTGGGGCAAAATTAGCGGTCATTTTTTAGTTGAGCGCCAAGAATTTTCATTCGATTCTCAGTTTCCAGAATATGTTCTGAGCGGGGCGCTTGAGGCGAAAATTCATCTGAGTATACTCTCACCTGAGATAGATGGAGTCTATAGCGGCAGCACTCGATTTGGTTTTCCCTTAGTCATCACGTAGTCAAGCACTCAATAACCAGAACCTAGCCCAGTCACAAAATCGCTACATCAAGCATGATAAAATCGCTGTCTATCACAAGTGAGACTAAAAATGCTTTTGAAGACAAAAATATCTGTTTTAGTTACCGCTTTACAAAGCGTATTTCTGTTTAATTCAAGTCCCGCCTTCAGTGCTCAAATGTCTTTTCAAGATTTGATCGACCGTGGCTCGAACGAATTTGTTGAAGGCAATTTGCCTCAAGCCAGAAAAACACTGGAAGAGGCAATGGATGCAGCGCAGAAATTCGGTGATAAAGATCCACGCCGCGCAGTAGTGCTCAATCAGTTAGGTATGGTGCTGTTCGAACTTGGCGAATTCAGAAAGTCGCACGAATTTTTCAAACAAGCTCTTTTGATTCGCGACAAAGAATTGGGCTCTAATAATTTGTCTACAGCCGAAAGTATGGTGCGTCTAGCTTCTTCTAGTGCAGCTCTTGGTGACAATGAAGAAGCAGAAAAACTTTTACGCAAAGCACTTCGCATCATGGAGAATTCCAGAAATTGCTCGCCCGATGAAAAAATTATAGCTACTCAGCATTTATCCAATGTTTTGGACAATTTAGAACTAGCCAAAGAATCTCTCTTCTTGCAAAAACAAGTAGTCGAATCGCGCCGCAAACTGCCTAAAGATCCTGAGCTAGGCACTGCCTATACTAGCCTCGGTAACTGGTATATCAAGCACAATGAAATAGGCAAGGCCAAAAAAGCATTTGAAGAGGCGCTTGCAGCAGACCAGGCGGTTCTGGGCTCACATCACCGTAATGTAGCTCGCGATTTAAATAACGTTGCCGGAATTTTTTCTTTGCAAGGCAAGAATGAAAAAGCGTTGCAGATGCTCAAACAGTCACTTGCAATTCAGAAAGATTCGACTGGAATTGAAAGCACTCAGTTCAATGATTGTCTTGAAAATATCAAAAAAGTCCTGCGCAAATTAGGGCGCAAGGACGAAATATCCAAACTAGAACAAGAATACAAAAACTAAAATGACTGAAAATAAAATTCGCCTTTGCATTGCAGGAATCACAGGATGGACTGGAAGTGAAATCGGTAAAGCAGTAATCTTAGCGCGAGACTTCGAGCTATTAAGTGCAGTTTCGCGCAAAAGCGCCGGTCAAAAATTTAAACATGCCTCAATCTATGCTACCGTGGAAGAAGCCTTAAGCCTTGATTCAGTTGATGTTTTAATCGACTACACAAGCGCACTTTCAATCAAAGATCATGTACACCAAGCGCTAGATAATGACGTAAATGTAGTCATAGGAAGTTCGGGACTTTCAGGCGAAGATTTCGAGGAAATCGAAAGAAAAGCGCGCAAAAAAGATCTTGGTGTTATAGCCAGCGGCAATTTTTCTATCACTGCCGCACTCGCCAAGCGATTTTCGCTCATGGCTGCAAATCACATTCCCCATTTTGAAGTAATAGATTACTCGTACGCTGAAAAAATCGATGCACCAAGTGGAACCGCGCGAGAATTAGCCGAAGAACTATCCCAAGTACAAGAAAATAAAATGGCTATATCTGTAGATGACATCAAAGGCTACAAAGAAGCTCGCGGTGCTCAAATAAAAGGAACACCTGTGCATAGTTTGCGCCTACCTGGATTTGTATTGTCTTTTGAATCAATTTTCGGACTGCCAGACGAGCGCCTCACAATTAGACACGACGCCGGTTCGAGCGCTAGACCCTATGTTGATGGCACTCTTCTAGCAGCACGCATGGTCACAAAAACAAAGGGACTGGTTCGCGGTCTGGATAATTTGCTATTTGGTCAGTTATAAAAACTGTTATGAAAAAGCTTTTTAAAATAATTCCGTTTACTAAAAGCGAAGAAGAGTTCGTTTCTTTGCATAAAATTTTCCAGGAGATAAACGTACAAGGCGACTCGTTTCCATATCCAGTCGATACTACTCTTGAAAAATTCAAACAAATCTGGTGTCAGCAGGACAGCATAAGTTACATTGCCAGAGAAATAGAATCAGATACCATAAGTGGTGCTTACTTTATCAAGCCACAATGGCCTGGACGCGGTGCTCATGTAGCGACAGCCACTTATATGGTGGCACATTCGGTGAGAGGAAACGGTCTTGGCAGACAGCTTGGCGTACATTCGCTTGAATTTGCCAAAGTCGAAAACTACAAAGCGATGCAGTTTAACTATGTCATATCAACTAATATTCAGGCTGTAAATCTCTGGAAAAGCCTTGGTTTTAACATCGTCGGTACATTGCCCAAAGTATTCGATCACGACAGGCATGGAAAAGTAGACGCTTTTGTCATGTTCAAACACTTATAGAGACTAAATGGATGCTTTTATAGCAAATTTCTGTATTTCTACAAACGACTCGTCTTTATCCAAAGCTGAAATCCTATCTAGATACATGAGCGCCTTTTCTTTGTGACCTTGACGGAGTTCCAGTTCAGCCAGGTGACGAAGTGCGTTTATGTAATCAGGATTAATTGCGATCGCTTTGTCGAGAAAAAATTTGGCTTGATCAAATTTCCCAAGTTTTATATAGAGCGAACCTAGATTTCCATAGGGCCATTCGAACTGAGGATAGTTAGTTATACAATCTTTGAAAGCTTCGATTGCTTGGTCGGTTTTGCGCGTTGCCATCAAATTGTATCCTTTGATGTTCATTCGCTCAGCATCTTTTGAAATTGGATAAACTGGCAAATGAGTTCTAATATAAAGCTTTGCCTTTTCTCTGGTTTTCTTATCGAAAGCTTGAGCTTTAATCATTGCCTCTCTGGCTTTCTCTGTCCAACCGTAGGCTTTATACAAAACGCCCTGTTGATAATAATTATCTCCATTGTCAAACTCAATTTTTTTCGTCATATCAGGTTGCATTGAAGAAATACAAAAGGGCAGCATCACCAAATACAATACCAATGGGGCAATAGTCCAGTAGGCTGCTTTAGACTTAATCAAACTAGTGGCACCATTAACGATACCAACTACCCGACCCGCTGCATCGATGTAGGCGCTGCCATAAATCGGCTCGCCACAAGGAACTTTGTTGAACGATTCTAGCAGGAGACTTGCTTGCAACGAATCTCTGCCATCTTGAAAAACGACTTTCACTTTTGAAATTTTTGGATTTACAAATGCCAGGATGCCACGTTTGAGCAAGGTAAACTGACAATCAACTTTCTGCAGAGATTCTTTCATGCGAGCTAATTTCATACTTTCAAAAAGATCGGCTAACAAATACAAAAGCGATGCGATCGCAGTGACAGACAAAATCGCTTTGGAATGCTCAGAAAACATATTCAGATTTAAACTAATCGGCGATAAAAACAATAGATACGCAACAGTTATAGTTGCAAGCGACGTAATTTTTCCTCTCACACGCCGCTCTAAAAATTTCGACTTATCGCTAAATCCAAAAATAGATTGTACAAGTCCAAGTTCGTTTGGTTGCTCGAGCAATAAACCATAAGGTGTGTCGAACACTCTTGGCATTGGATTAGATTTTGGCTCGCCGTACATTTCAACTTGAGTACTTTGGGCAATCAGATTAAACAAGTTTTGCGGTTTCTGGTGCGAGACCAGTTTGAAACTTTCCTGACTGCCATCGTCGTATGTGACGAGGCCATCTAATAGAGTGCCACCATTTAAACGAAGTTTGCTCTGACGCATGTTCAAATCAAGCAGGACTTTGCTAGGCAAACTCGAATTGAGTAACGTTTGCGCGCGCCTGACATAAGCAAGACCACCAGCCAGTATTAATGGTCCAAGCAAGGCAAAAAGAATGCCGTGCAGACAAACAAGCATGTATGCGAGCAAAATTAATATCTGCGCGTCAAGCACTCCGCCAGCGAAACTGAATTGAAGAGTAGCCGCTCGCGCATAAGTCCAAAATGGAATGGCAAGAAGAAAAGTTCCACCAAGTAAATAGCGTAAGCCCTGAATTACAAAACTGCGACGAAGAGGAGATAGATCCTTATCAATTCTGTTTTTCATTCCGCACTATCCACTTTATATAAAGAACGTATTAGAAGCGACTAATTTTCAGCATAACAGAGATGTTACTATTTATCACATATACAAACGGAATCCAGCTCCATCCTTGTTCCAATCCTTATTTAAGGGGGGTTTTAATCGAAATGGTAAGTACCGTCGCTAAATCGAAGGTCAATGTTGACCGTCAATGGCAATCATTCATCGATGGCAAAGCAGAAAAGGGCGCAACTGAGCGCCAACTCTACAATCCTGCCGATGGCAGCCCTCTTTGCAAAGTTTCTGAAGCAGACGCAAAAATGGTTGAGAAAGCAATAAAAGTCGCGCGCAAAGCCTTTGACGAAGGTCCATGGCCCAGAATGACCGCCTATGATCGCGCCAAAGTTTTATTTGCAATTGCAGACAAAATTGAAGAGCACCAAGAAGAATTAGCCGAGCTTGAATCGCTCAACCAGGGCAAGCCTTTACGCGAAGCCCAATACGACATCTCAGATGCGGCAAACTGCTTCCGCTATTACGCTGGACTTATCACCAAGCCAAATGGTCAGCACGTACCAGTTCCAGCCAACTCCGAAACTACAGTTGTACGCGAACCCATTGGTGTATGCGGACAAATCGTTCCCTGGAATTTTCCAATGCTGATGGCTTGCTGGAAATTTGCACCATCGCTTGGCGCTGGCAACACAGTAGTGTTAAAACCAAGTGAATACACACCGCTTTCCACTATCCGACTAGTTGAATTAATGCACGAATGCGGTCTTCCTGCTGGTGTATTGAATATCGTTCTTGGCGATGGCAAAACAGCAGGTGCCCCTTTGGCGGAAAGCAAATTGGTAGACAAAGTAGCATTTACCGGCTCGGTTCGCACCGGTAAAGTCATTGCTCAAGCCGCTTTGGGCAACTTGAAAAAAGTTACGCTTGAATTGGGTGGCAAATCTCCAATGGTTGTTTTCCCTGACATGGATTTAGATACAGCCGTCGACTACGCCTTGTTTGCGATCTACTGCAACGCAGGACAAGTCTGCTCTGCTGGCTCCCGTTTTGTTGTACATGAATCTATCCACGATAAATTCGTTGCCAAAATGACTGAACGTGCCAAAAAAATTAGAGTCGGCCCAGGAAATGATCCTGAAACTGAAATGGGTCCGCTTGTTTCAGCCCAGCAATTGAAAACAGTTACCGATTACATTGAAGTGGGCAAAAAAGAAGGTGCCAAAATTGCTTTTGGCGGAAATGTTTTGACTGGTGGCAAATATGGCCAAGGATATTATGTCGAACCTACTTTATTTGTAGATGTGAAACCTGACATGCGCATCGTTCAAGAAGAAATTTTTGGACCAGTGGCTGTAGTGCAAAAATTCAAAACCGAAGAAGAAGCAATCGAACTTGCTAACGGCACTGACTTTGGTCTTGCCGGAGCTGTCTTCACCAATGACCTGGCTCTTGCTCATCGCGTAGTGAAAGCTTTGCGCTGTGGCATCACATGGGTTAATGGATATCACTTCACTTATAACGAAGTGCCATGGGGCGGCTATCGTCAATCAGGATGGGGACGTGAACTCGGAACCTTCGGACTTGACGCTTACACTGAAGTGAAGCAAATAAACGTGAATCTAGACAAAGGACCAATAGGCTGGTTCGAAAAATAAGATCTGATTTCTTAAAAAAATGGAGAGCCGACACTTAAATTCGGCTCTCTTTTTTTTGAAAATATTAGCCTTTTTTGAAAGCTCGCTCCAGTGGGACTCTACCGTCACCAAAAACGTAATCCGATATCGGATTACGTTTTTGGTGACGACAAGTGATTGGCATAATTCAAAAAAATCGTGCTAGTAGGAAGGTAAGAATTAAAGTTGAACCCGGCAGGTATACCATTTAATAATTAAATCAGTCCAAATGGCCAACTAATGTCGCCAAGGCAAAAACAATTCAAAACGGTCATTCCTGCCGCATTCATTTCCCATCAGTCAAGCTGGTGTGATTACTATTTTTAAGTTATCCATTTTAACCAGCATCTTACGACTTTGAAAAGCCACCAAATCTGGTGCACTCACCAAGCCTTCTATCTGCTGCGCAACTTATACAACAAACGCAAAATTTCAAGATAAAGCCAAATTAGAGTGACTAGCAATCCAAAAGCACCATACCATTCCATGTGTTTGGCAGCATGCTTTTCCACACCAGTCTCGATAAAATCGAAATCTAGCACTAAATTGAGTGCAGCAATAGTGACGATAAAAAGACTAAGTCCTATTCCAACAAAGCCAGTGTCGTAAATAGGCTTGATTGGCAAATGAAAGAACGTAACACAAACAATATTGACTAAGTAAAGAACAAAAATTCCTAGCGTAGCCGATATAACACCTAATTTGAAGTTTTCAGTTGCTTTAACGATTTTCGATGTGTACGCAAAGAGCAAAGCAAGAAAAACACAAATAGTTAGACCGACTGATTGCACAACTAGTCCTGGGTATTTGGCTTCGTAAAAGGCAGATATACATCCAATTGCCAGTCCTTTGAATGCAGCGTAGAAAGGTGATAGAGCCGGTGCCAACCGGTCATTCATACAAATGACAAGACCGACAACCAAACCAACCAAAGAACTTCCTATTGCCCAAGGGATAAGACTTGCAGGACTGGTGGCAAATGCATAATGCCAGGTAACACCGGCTGATACAACAGTAATAGCCAGGAGCAGAAAGCTTTTGTTGACAGTGCCTTGCAGAGTCATCGACTCGCCTGAAGCTCTAACACCCGCACCTAAACTCGAACCGCCAGTTCCAGAATCAGAGACTTGGTCTTGAGGCTTGTCAAACACACCTTCTCTCAAAACTGGATTGCTGGTCTTAAACGTTTTCTTGTCCATTGCTTGCTCCGAATCTCATAATTGAATTGAAATAAGAGTTTCCTTTATTATTATTCCCAGTTTGGTCGAAATGCAATGTTAATACGCACCTTAGGTCGGCAAAGAAGCTCCACTTGGCATTTCGCCTTAATTAGCACAGCAATCTACTTAAAATGCTAATTGATAAAAACACAAACGTCCCATTAAACTATGCTTTTCGCCAATCGGAGCAAACAACTTGACGAGCTTGAATGAAGTTTCAGACTATAGAAGCAGACAACTTGCTGCAATTGTCGAATCCAGTACGGACGCAATTATTAGTTTTAGGCTCGATGGCACGGTCATAAGCTGGAACTCAGGTGCCCAACAACTATTTGGTTACTCAGTTGAATCCAGTATCGGTAAAGGTTTGCGCCAAATTATTGGCTCAGAATGCGAGCCCATTCTCGACGGTATCAAGAAAGACAAAAAGATGGACAACCTGGAATTCATCCACGCCACACCTGATGGCAAGTTGATTTATCTATCTCTGAGCGTTTCTGCCATAAAGGACGATGAAGGACAGGTAAGTAGTGGAGCGGCAATTTTTCGCGACATTACTCAGATGAAGCAGGCCGAGAGCGAGCTACTTCGCACATCTCAACAGTTAGCACAGTCAAACAAAGAATTAGAAGAGTTCGCCTGGATTGCGGCACACGACTTGAAAGAGCCTGTGCGCACAATGGGGACTTATTCGCGATTACTCAAAGACGAATATGGTCCAGAATTAGACGAGCAAGCGCAGCAATTTCTAGATTTCATTCATTCCGCTGCTGGAAAAGCAATGGCAAGAATTGATGACGTTCTTAAATTCAGTGCTGTTGGACGCGAAAAATTTATTGCCGTGCCGGTTAACTTGAACGAAGTCCTGAGTTCTGTACAAGAGGATATTCAACTAGTAATCCGAGAATCTAAAGCGGAAATCACAATCGAGCCGCTGCCAAAAGTAAGCGGTAATTTTCACTACCTCACTCAGCTTTTTCAAAACTTACTGGCAAATGCAATTAAATACAGGTCCGAGAGCACCACACCTAAAATCAAAGTTTATGCAGAAAAAGAGGGTGGACTTGTCAACATAGTTGTGCAGGATAATGGCATCGGCTTTTCGATGGACGACTCCACTCGAATCTTCAGAATGTTCCAAAGACTTCATCCCGAAACCAGGTATGCAGGGACAGGTCTAGGTCTTGCCATGTGCAAAAAAATCGTTGAATTGCACGGTGGTATCATCAATGTTGAATCAGAAGAAGGCAAAGGCTCCAAGTTCATTGTCAGTCTGCCTGTCGCATCTAAATAACTATGAAACTAAGTCAAGTTTTAAGTGGTATTAAATTCGACACCATTAAAAGAGTATTCTACCCCTGAATTAAAATTTCACACTCAAATCGAGATTTAGAGCGCATCTTCAAGCACCCCTTTGCGCCAAGGCACTGCAAGCAGCATATTGCGCTAGGAAGTGCACATAAGCATGCAATAGCAAATGCGACACAAGGGGTACATCACAATGAACCGAGCATATTCTAAATCAACATTGTTTTCGAGGTTGGCGTTTTCGCTCTTAATGATAAGCGTTAGTGTCGTCGCGGCACAGCCTGGTCAATCAGAGGTAGTGGAGAGAAATATTCAAATAAATGGAGATGGTTCATCAACCACAACCATCACTACCACAAAACAAGTTGCACCACTTTCAGGGACTGTTATTACACAATCGTCTCCCGGAGTAATATCAGGTAATTGGGTCTATTTAGACTCCAGAAGAAGAGAGATTGAGCACATAATAGCTGAGCGTCAGGCAACTGGAACTTTGTCCAGTACAGATTCGATACGCTTGAGAGCATTAATAGATGCTTTTAATTCTGATTTTAATCGAGCTGTAGCTTCAGGCTATTCAATTGATTCAGCAATTCCATTAGCAACTAGACTCGACTCAATTTCTCGTGATCTAGTTACTTATGCAAGAGTTAGCCCGATGAGCAGCCTGGTCTATCTAGACCCCGCAACTGGATCTCGAACAATAAGGACTGTGACAACTACTACAACCACTTCACCAGATATGGTGAATGCTCCAATGATTGTATCGTCACCATTTGGAAGTTCGAGCAAAGTTGTGTCAATTACAACTGTAGAACCACGAGTCATTCGCGAAAGTATTAAAGAACGTCACGACAGACTAGTAGAGCTTATTTCAGCGGGTCTAGCATCCGGCAATATCTCTGCCGCTCAAGCTGCTGTGTATCGAAGACAACTCGACGATCTGGCAACTCTGCAAGCCGGCTTTGATCGAGGAGGAACCATTACTTACGCAAATTACTTACCCATCGCCTATCAATATGATATGCTCCGGACCCAGCTCGTCCCCGTAGTAAAATCACCCACAATCACTGTGGCTCCATTAATCGAAGGTAGCAGACTTTATCTTACTTCAGACAAAGTGGTGGCATTCGACGACATGATGGGTCGCCGCGCAGGACTGGAGTCCAAGATTAGTTATAACCTGACGATGGGCCGACTATCATCTTCTAAAGCAGCAGAACTACGAGGACGATTGGATAGAATTGGATCGCTTGAAGGTAGTTATAGAAACTCAAACGGAAAAATGAGTGATGAAGAAGCGAAAAAACTCTATGATGAATTCGATAGAATTGGCTCAGCTCTTGATCATGCAATTCACATGTAACTCGAAGCTAAGTGAAGTGAAGTGCACTGCACTGAACTGAACTGAACTGAACTGAACTGAACTGAACTGCGCAGAACTACACTTTAACTAGTTCATTGAGGGCATTTTGGTGGTGGAAAACCAATAAGTTAGTACACCATCAATTGCTTTTTCATAAGAAGTAGGGTCAAGCGGCTTTGTTAAAAATGAATTGGCGAAATGGAAATAGGTTTTCTTGATATCGTCTGGTCTTGATGACGTAGTGAGAATGATGATTGGAATGTGCCTTAAAGCCTCGTTACTCTTAATATCAGTTAGGATTTCATGCCCGGAGCGACCAGGCAAATTCAAATCCAAAAATATTATATCGGGAGGCGGATCACCCACACCTTTTCTTAATTCTTCTAATCTGTATTGAACTTCCTGACCAGTTTGTAAAACCTGAACAGTTGCTGTGTGTGCAGTTAAATTTACACACCTTTTGAACATGAATATATCAGCAGGATTGTCTTCAATCAACAAGACCTTGATGGCTGAACTTGTATTTTTGGCAAGCTCTTCCGCTTCAATAACTAGTCCTGAAGCTGTTAGCTCCAAAGCGTCAGCAATCGAAACCAAACTTTCTAGACTGAGGTTTTTTGCTCCGCGCTCAATATTATTTATAAAAGTCCTGTGCAATCCAGCACGTTCGGCAAGTTCTATTTGAGAAATGCCAATTTTCTCTCTTTGAGCCCTAATCGCTTTTCCAATAGCTCCAAGTAATGCTTGTGAATCTGCCATAAATATGCCCGAGCCTTGTATCTTTTATACTACTGCCAATTCTACAACTTTTATTGGCAATCGAACACGCTTAAACTTTATTAATTTTCCAGAACTCTAGAGCCTGACTGCCCGAGAGGCTATTTCGCCATTTTAAAACTTTTACCAAATTGCACTCTATGGAGTACAGCCCCTTGCTGTCCAGGGAAGAATAGTAGTATATTGAATACAGAGACAGACTGAACTATGACTCGCAATTCAAAGCCTCCAACCCAAAACGTAATCCGATATCGGTTTAAGTGATCCTTGGTGACAAGGGGTTCAGATCAAAAAAATTGCAAAATCTGGAGATTCAAATCATGTTCCTTTTAACTAATGTCAGACCCATCAAAAGTTCAAAGAAAGCCAATACAGACCAGAGATTTGAATTAAGTTACATGACAGAAATTCGTCGCGCAAAAAGCAAACTCACCTTAAGACCTGGCTCTGAGGCTAGCTTCGACCATTTAGCAAGCCTCTTAAAAGAAGCTCCTGAAAATCTGCACAATGTCCTTGCCAAAAAACCTGCAATATCCACAATAAATAACGAAGTACTACAATCACAATATTTAAGTCAGAGGATTTCAGATCTTCTCAGTAAATTGACTGACCACGAAAATGAAGTAATAGCTTCTCACTTTGCAATAGAGCGTCAAGCTTGTCAAATTGATGCTAAACCTAGAATTGCTTATCTTGCAGAGCGAAGACTTAAGAAATTGGTTCCACAAAGAGAACTGGGTAATTTCTTAGCCTAAAGCTAAGTTTTCTTACAAAAAATCTAGTCGGAAAGAGAGCGACTCTTAGTCTATATTAGTTCGCCAAAACATTGACAGGATGCCGCTCTTTGAGCACTGAGACATAAATGATGAGCTATAACCAGACTATGAAAAACAATGTAAACCCATTTCAATCAGATCATTCTTCCTTAATAGAAGTTGTAACTAAATTGAGAGAAGAAGAGGGTCTGACTCAAAAAGCCTTGGCACAGAAAATTGGATGTTTGGAGTCTACAATTGAAAAATTTGAAAATGGTGATACTTTCAGCCTGATTCTTCTGTATCAAATTTGCAACGGTTTAAATGTGTCCTTCATGGACGTATTGAGAAACTCTGCATCTCAGCAAGAAGAATAACAATGAAAGTCAAATCAATCTTACTATCTTTGTTTTTGGGCTTGAATACTTTCGCTCAAAGTTTGCCCGCCTGGTCTCAAGATGGAGCTAAAAAAAAGACTATCGCTTTGGTGCTTGGTGGAGGTGGCGCCCGCGGTGCTGCACACATTGGTGTAATTAAAGTTCTTGAAGAAAACGGGTTGCGTCCCGATATAGTGGTAGGAACGAGCATGGGAGCCATTGTTGGCGGACTGTATGCATGTGGCGTTCCAATAGATAAGTTAGAAAAGGTCACACAAGATGGATCAATTAAAAGAGCTTTTAAACCTGTTCCCATTTCTTTGCAAATAATAAAAAAAGGGGCTAAGAAAGTATTGTTCTGGCGCAAAAAATCGGTTGCCGGTTTTTACACAGGCGAGTCATTGGCTAAATTTATCAACCAAACCGCCGGTGATGAAAACAACAAAATCGAAAACTTCCCTATGCGTTATGCCGCGGTGGTGGTCGATTTGAAAGACGCGAAAGCCTACAGACTTGAGAAAGGCGACTTGGGCATGGCAGCTCGAGCAAGCTCTTCACTTCCGCCTCTGTTCAGTCCCGTCTGCCAGGATGGACACGCTTACGCCGATGGTGGCATTCGTGCCAACGTTCCCGTGATTCCAGCGCGAGAAATGGGTGCAGATTATGTGATCGCAGTCAACGTAGACGAAATCATCAAGCCGATTGAAGAGAAAGATCTACACACTTACAACAGTCTAACCAACCGAATGACTTCAATTATTATCACAGCTCGTGACGAAACTGTAATGAAGCAAGCTGACGTTGTGCTTCAGCCAGATGTAGCCGGAATTCCAATCATCTCTGTTGAAAGTAAAGACTATACAAAAGCAATGGAAGCAGGAGTAACAGTCGCTCGCTCTAAATTAAATGAGTTGAAAAAAGTTTTTGCTATGCGCGATGGTGCAAATATGAAGCTTGGAAGCAAGCCTGAGTAAAATTAGCTTATAATGTGAGCCCTTGAAACGGGAGGGTTCGATTTCAATGTTTTTTATCAAGAATTTTAATACCGCGATTCTTTCATCTGTTATCACTGGTACTTGCTTATTAAGCTCAGCTTCACTTCAAACTTTAGCCCAAAGCTCTAGTTCAAGCTCTAGTTCAAGTTCAAGTTCAAGTTCGAATGAAGAAACTCAGGCTACACGCGGAGTGGGATTTAGACAAACGAACAAATTTGAATTCAAATATAAAGAGCGCATCAAAACTTACGAAGACCAAATTCAGATGGGACTTAAACGCGGCTGGCTTAGCACGCAAGATGCAGAAACTTTTGGCTCACGTCTTTCAAAATTAAAAGAAATGGAAGCCAGTGTAAGCGCAAATGGTTATCCCAAAGCCGAACTTGACACGCTTGAGCAAGAAATCACCAAATTCAATAAGGAATTTAGTGATGCGGGACAAAAAACTAAATCTGTAGCAACACCGCAAGCAGCACCAAAAGCAACACCGCAAGCAGCACCAAAAATTGCGCCAACTAAAGCAAAGTCTCAACCAAAGAAAACGACCAAAAATTCGGTCAAAGCTAAATAATCTCAAAATAAACTTGTTTCAAATAATAAAACAGCCTCCAAATGGAGGCTGTTTCGTTTCTGTTTAAGGAGGAGGGCGTACAAAAATATTTATTGTTTCTAAGTTTCAGGAAAATAAGTTGGCGTCTCGCGCAGAGGCAACGAACCAATTTATCAATCCGGGAGCACAAAAACCTAAAGCACATACTGTAAGTCCAATTGATATGCGTACAAACGGACTCACTTCTACTCCCATTATGGCTACTCTGCCGCGAAGGAATACTCCATGCAAGAAGAGCATGCCACCAAGAAACATACCACCCAATTGAGTGAGATTGGCGATAATATTGAGCAAAGCTTCCAGATTAGCCAGGTTATTTACCCGCACTGTTCCGGCTGTGTTTACACCCATTATCACCGTGGCATCGTCTCCCTGCGCACCAATTGTACCGTTTGTAGCACCCTGCAATTGCGGCACGCTTTGCTCGTCAAGAATGACGGCACAACTCACTGGTGTCACAATTTTGTACTGAAGGGCAAGTATCGCAGCTCGGTCATAACGTTTTTGCTTAATTAAACTCTCAATCGTTTTTCCTGCATTAAGCAAAACAAGTTCGCGCTCTTCTCTGCCTGAAAGCATTTGTATTTGGGACGGTTTTGAAGATTTTGCAAGTGCATTAATACTACTGTATTGCGAATGAAAATCACGTCGACCTGGTTGCCACTTCATGAAGAAATCGCGCAGATTGCTGGTTAAATTATGTCCGGCAAGCACCGGGAAGAAGCCTGAAATTTCGCTATGATTCTTGAAGTATTCAAGCGTATCTGTTTCTCCGCTGTCGAGTGAAACTTCATAAAAGGATGGCTTGCTTGCAAAAGGCGAGAGGATATAGATATTCGGAAACAAAGCAGGTTGTGCTCCGTGAATCCAAAGCACTACTCCCCCTTTGGCTTGTCCAGCTACTTCAGCTGCGCGCACCACTGCTTTGAGATTATTCTGACCACCCTGAAATTGGACTTTGTCGAGTTCGCTCAACGCCTGGGAAAGAGGCGTTGGTTTTGCAAGTAACTCGTCTTCCTGTGATGCCACCATAATCGATACCGGAACAGTCTGTGGAATAGACTGCAAAGCTTTCTTTATTTCAGGCAATCTAGACTTAACAGAAAGGGAACCATCAAGCACAACCACCACTCTATTTGGAGCCTTGGATGTAACCTCATGGATAGATTGAGCAACAAAACGCGGCTCTTTCATGCGTTCCTTCATCTGAATTTTTTTGATTGCTTTATTACGTTGATTCATTACGTTTCGCACGTCTTCAAGTTGTTGTTTGACTCCATGTGCACCGTCAATCATCACGACCAGTCCCTGACCGTCCAAGTTACCCATTTCTTTAGCTATTTCGGCTTCCAATTTCTCTTTCTTGCGTGCGTCTTCTGCAAGTAAATCTTTATGCGCTTGCGCTGCTGCAATTGGATCTTTGGCAGCAATGGTAAGCGAACTTGCACTGCGCTGTGCATTAATCACAATTGGAGAACGCTCTATTTGGTTAGATTCAAGAACCCCTTCAATTACGTCGCTACCATTGGGACTTTTAGAAATCGAAAGTCCATCCACTTTACTGGATAAATCATGATTGGACTCAAGTCTCAAATTATGCTCACCATCAAGTGCGAAGTTAGAACAAACAAAACGAGGCAAGGTCAAAGTGGCGGCATTTAGAGTATCTAGCTTAAGTGGCACAACCATAGTCGTTTGCACTCTAAGTTCTTTGCCCTCAGCCACAGGATAGCAATGCAATAAATAACGATTGCGTCCAAGACTTGAAATCATGCCAGTATTTTCATGGCCGATATTAACATTATTATTTTGATTTGTGGCTTTGCCTGTTGCAGCAAAATTAGCCTCTATTGGCTCGCCATCCTGCCAAACAGTAAATTCAGTAATAACCGCTTCTGGTGGCAGCGCAATTTCAGCACGTGCTTCTTTAGCGCTTGGCGTATCATTATGGAAAACATAAGTCCAGCCTATGGTTGATGTAAGATTATCCGGACTGAGTGCACCATTAATAGCAGATCTAACCAGCTTAAGTCCAGCAATACGCTCGCCAACCACATGTCGGCTCAAATATTCATCTGACATGGAACTAAAATTCTCGTCTTTCTCATCTCTAAATGGTTTACCTGTCACAGTAAAATATAATTTTTGAACATCTGAGTTTTTAATCGGTACAAACAATCCGACAAGTCCAACCGCTCTAGAATCAGAACACTCCATTTTCAACCACTTTTCAGTATTTAATAGACGCAGCCAAGCAAGACCTTCTTTGCGCTCATTTGCTTCAGTTGAGATAGCCGCTTTCTCGGCAAAGCGTACGCACCATGATTTCGATTCAGCGCAGACAAAAGCCAAAGTACCAAGCACCAATCCAAAAGCAATATTGAAAATGACATGTCGTTTAGAACTGGCGAACTCCATTCGACATCTAATCAGATGGCCTACATACAAAGCACAGAGGCAAGCGGCAGCGGACAGTATAGAAATAGTACCAAATCCGGTGCTAAATTCTGTGCCCGTATTATATTCGAATTCAGAACTTCCCACAAATAATGCAGATGCACTGATAAGCGCTGTTGAAGCGCTTGAAGCAATTGCTATACCTAGTAGTGTGCCGCGCAATATATTAAAGCGATAGTTATTTTTGCAATAGAATTTCCAACAACTGAAAATGGCAAAAGGTATCATTGCCACCATCAAAAGTTCAAGCATAGTTTCAAGTGGATTATTCAATAACATAAGGGTAATACGCTGATAACATGTCATTGTCATAAGCACAATCATCAAAGAAGGAATCGCAACGCCAAACGACATTACTGCAAGACCATCCAATCCCTGCCAGATTTTCTTTTGCTTGGGACCCAACTCCTCGACTTCGCTTAAATCATCTGACCAATTAGTTGATTCTTGCTTATTTATAGTATTGGCTTTTTTCAAACTGACATGCCTGCGCATTAGTTGCTGCATAGCTTCAACTGTGGACATCACTGTATTATTAATAGAAGTGAGCGATTTGCGCGCGTCTTCAAACTTACTTGATTCGTTATCTTTAGTTTTGTCTTTAGTTTTGCCTTTAGATTTTTCGCGCTCTTTTGATGCATCTTGTTCATTACCTGAGTAGTCGTGATGATGATAAATATGCACGTGTTGCGGAAATCCAATAAATGGAATTGTTGCATTAGCTTGATTAGCTGCATTAGTCTGATTAGCTGCATCAGTCTGATTTTCTGATGGCGGTTGAATGCTTTGGGGCTCGGTAGTATTCATAAATTTTTCTCCGGCTAAAACAGCTCGCCTTCCAGAAGAAAGGCAACCTGAGGGCGAAACGTAGTAAGGGTTCTAGTAGATTAGAACCGGAGTAAAAAAATGCAAATAGGGTTTACCCCAGAGCAGTATCAGGCAAAAATTCCAGTCACCGTCTTATCGTTAGGCTGGTAGCCAGGAAAAACTATTTCTCTTTGTTTAGCAGCTAGCCCCATATGGCTGCCAATGCCGCTTGCAAGCACATTTCGAAAATCTGTCATCACAGGCAGGTCACGTCCTTCAAACAAAGAATTTTGCTCCAGTCCACTCCAGTTGCCATAGAGTTTGCCGCCGTTAACTCTATTTCCCATAAGCCAAATAAGATTTCCATGTCCGTGGTCTGTGCCGCCATTGCCATTTTCTTTCACCGTGCGTCCAAATTCAGAGACAACAACAATCATTGTGTTATTAAAAGCAGTATCAAGAGCGGCTACAAGCTCAGACAATCCTCTGCCAACCGTACTCAATTGATTCGCTAATTGTCCCTGACTCGCGCCTTGATTTACATGCGTATCAAAACCACCAAGGGCAAGAAATGCCACCTGTACTTTTGGCTCTTCTCTCATAAGTTTGCCTAGTTGACGTCCAAATCCACTAAACTTATTTGCAGGCAGCGCGCCACCATCGGCTGCCACCATTTCCTGCATAGATGATTTTTCAAAGGCTTCGTTGAATTCACCTCGCGCGGCCATTCCCTGCTCAAATGTTTTACCAAGAACGTCGTTGCGTCCCAAATACATATCAGAAAAAGCAGCAGAGATTTGTGGTTGATCTAAAGGAGTCATTCTTCGCTTAGCAGTAGGTGCATAAGTTGCAACGGCAACGGGACCAGATAAAATGCGAGGTGTGGTGGCACCAATATTGATGGCACGAACGGGAGAATCGTTTGATGGCAGTTGAGACAACAATCGATTGAGCCAGCCAGTGGCTATGCTCTTGCTTCCGGGAACTCCCGATTCCATATAATCTTGTGCATCAAAATGAGATCTGGTTGGATTTTGTGAGCCCGCATTCAAAACGAATGCGAGCTTTTTGCTCTTCCAAAGTGGCATGATTGGTGCCAAAACTGGATGCAAGCCAAAGTGTCCATCCAGATACAATGCGCCATTTTCGCTTTGTGCTCTAGGAATTGCAATTCTTGGTCTTAGTGAATAATATCGCGAATCGGCGATTGGAGGTAGAACCGATAATCCATCTATCGCTCCACGCAAAAACACCACCACAAGTTTACTTCCGCTCTTCATTGCCGATTTAGATTCTAAAGCCCAAGCTTCCATTTCTGGAATCATAAGGGAGCAAGTAGTAATGGCAGCAGATTTGAGAAATTCGCGACGATTCATAATTTGACCTCTAATATTTCATAAACTCAGGTGATCCAAGAAGCAATGGTATTTGCATCGCTTGTGGTGCCTTTTTTATGGCATTGCTAGTTTTTTCGCTTAGTTTGCCCGAAATGGAATATGCGATAAGTTCAGGATTTCTGATTTGCGGTTGCATTCCTTTGAGCCGACCGCCACTAAAAGCGGTGACAAAATTTAATCTGTTTACCAAGTTATCTGGATTTAGCCACGCTTCTTGAGTATTTTTATATCCATCTGGAGTAAGACATTTATATAAAGGCATGCCCGCCTGGCGCAAATAATTTACAGCGGGTTGAACATCTTCGATTTTCGTGTCGGTGGCGCGCAAAGTAGAAATCAAAAATCTATATGGCGACTTGAATTTTACATTTTGATTTTTCACATCCCAAAACTCATTGGAGTGAAACAATGCGTCTAAGACTAAGGCGATGTCACCGTCCGATTTCAAATAAGTTTGACTAAGATTTTCTACCAAACTTTGCGGTGGTTTATCACAGACAAAATATTGTGCCAACTTATAACTTATATGCTTAGCCGTTGACGGATGCTTTGCAAGCAAATCCAAAACTTGCTCTATTTCCTTTTCACCCTCTCCTTTTATGGTTACTTTCATGATTACTTTGTCGCCAAAATCATGTCTTTGCGCATCGAAATAGGAGCCAAGCATTTTATTGCCTGGCAACATATCGGCAGAAACAAATTGACCATAGTTGCGAACGAATTTATTTTTCATAGCCGCATTTTGTGCAGCCGCATTTTTCATTTGTCTGTTGAGCTTGCCCATCAAGGCACCTCTATTTGGGGTGCCTAATCCTGTCAAAACTCTGGCAAGTTCAGTTACATCTTTTTGCGTGTATCCGCCATCGACTCCAAGGGTGTGCAGCTCCATTAGCTCACGTGCGTAATTTTCATTTATGCCCTTGTTGTTATTCTTCTTTTTATTTTTTGCTTGAAAATTTGAAGTTTCCTGCAACTGTATTTGCGGTTGCTCTGCTTCTTTTAAGGGAGCGCTATTTTGCCAGTTATCCAGATAAAAAAGCATAGCAGCATGATGAGCAGTGGCTCCCAACAAATCTCTGAATCTTCCAAGCACATATGGACGAATTGCCTTTTCTTCGTAGGCGCCAATCCAGATTTTATCGAGACCTTTGTCCGACGAAACATTGAAATGATTGAACCAAAAATCAGTCATTACCTCTTCCAATTGTCTTGGACTCTCGACCGCTCTTGCTATTCTATTTAAAGCTGTGTCGCCGTAAATGACCTGATTAGCTTCCCTCACCATTTTGTTGAACTGCTTTTTATTCTGTTCAGTTATTTTGTCCTTGTTTTGGTTCTGAATCTGATTAATGTTCTGGTTCTGGTTCTGGTTCTGGTTCTGAACAGCCGCTTTAATACCAGGTCGACCATATTTAATAAACAGTTGAGCAGGACTTGCTTGCAACGCTTCAGCTTGAGATAATTCGCTCAAATCTTCTGAAACAACAAGCCCCTGGGGATGAAGTTGAGATTTTATGTAATTTTCAATCCCCATTTTTGAAACTAATCCGATATCGGAATACGTTTTGCCAAAAGTGATGCGATTGAGCAAATGTTGGATTTTTTCAGAATCTGACTGAGGTTGAATCTTTTGAGGCAGAGCTTTGGCATCAAAACCAGCAGTAAGAAATGAAATGGCAAGCAGGGCGGAAATGACTTTATTTTGCATAGTAATCGGTAAGTCCTTGACGAAATCCCCTCTCACTAAGATAGACGACATTGAGTGAAAAAAAGTTCAATACTCAAAACAAATTTAATCCAGATTCGATATAGACAAAAATCAACCGACTATCACCTCAGGACGTTTGAGCGGGTCAGGTTCAGCTATTCGCAAAACTTCTCTGGTTACAGGAGCAGTTTCTCCCTCGCCTAGAAAGATGTACTTAAATACATATGAAATTGGACTTCCCTCCGTCCAGCCAAAATAAGCGCGAGGAAGTGCCTTTGTTTTATCGCGCAAATGCAACAACACTGCAGCAATTGCATTTGGAATAGCTGGGCTGTGGCAATACAAAACAGAGTGTCCATCTACCATTCGTCCCTCGACATATAGACAATCTTCAGCAAACTCAGAAGGGTCTGATAGCTCAACTTCAAGAAAAATGAAATGAGCTTCGCTTTGAGTCAATTTATGAACTCGACGAGTAGCTGCCTCTTTCTGGCTGTAATCGGTACCACCTGGTCTGCGAGCGAGTAAACAAATCGAGCCTTCGCAGCGCATCATGTCTTCAATAATTGAATCAGCCTCACTGTCTAGATGTACAGAGGCAAGACGTAGCTCAAGAGATCTCATAGAACGCGAAATCAATGAAACCAAAACAATTGCAGCTATAAAGAAAGAAGCAATATGTAAACCTTCTGGACGCTCGATCATGTTTGCCACTGTGGTGTAGATGAAAACAACTAAAATTGACCAGAACAGAATCTTTTTAGAAAAGCTTTCGTTCTTGACACTGAGCGCAACGGCAAGTGCAGCAGATGCAAATAGAACAAGTACGCCAGTTGCGTAGGCCCCAGCCTGGGCGTCCACATCAGCATTGAACATCCAGGTAACAAGAAATGACACACTCGTAAAAAACACAACCAACGGACGCTGCGCGCGCGACCAATCAGGAGCCATTCCAAAGCGAGGTAAGTAACGCGGCACTAAATTCAAAAGTCCAGCCATCGCAGATGCGCCAGCGAACCAGAGAATTAAAATAGTACTGATATCGTATATGGTACCAAATGGACCACCAAGATATTTATGAGCAAGAAAAGCTAAGGCCCGTCCATTGGCCGCGCCTCCTGGCTGAAATTCCTCAGATGGTATCAAAACGGTAGTCAAAACGCTTGAAAATAGTAGCAAAATAGCCATAATAAGGGCTGCTGCAACAAGCAGTTTGCGAGTATTTTCAATTCGTCCTTGTGGATTGTTTTTTGTGTCTTCTGGCAAACCTTCCACTAGTGGCATCACTGCAACACCGGTTTCAAAGCCAGACATACCAAGCGCCAATTTCGGAAATAGAATCATTGAAATTCCTATTGCCGCCCAAATATTTCCATGGCTGATGGTGACATTCTTAAACCACAACTCCAAGCTTTGAGGATGACTAGCTAGTTCCATGCTAGCGCGAGCGACGATTACACAATTACACAAAAGATAAAGCACAACCAAAGCTACTGATACACCTATTGCTTCGCGAAATCCTTTCAAAAAGATTATGCCAAGCGCAGCCAAAATAAAGATTGTAAGTAGCTCTCGACTTTGGACGTATCTTCCTACAAAGGGGTTTTGAGCCACATGAGCTGTAGCATCAGCTGCAGATAGAGTAATTGTAATTATAAAATCGGTGGCGGCAAAACCTAAAAGTACTAGAATCAAAGCTTTACCAAACCAGCTAGGAAGCAAATTTTCAAGCATCGCAATACTGCCCTGTCCGTGTGGACTGGCTTTTGCTACCCGAGAATAAAGCGGGACCAAGCCGAACAAAGTGACAGTTATCACGATTAGAGTGGCAATCGGCGACAGAATTCCAGCAGCCAGAAAGGCTATACCTGGCTGATATCCCAAACTAGAAAAATAATCGACACCAGTCAAGCACATTACTTTGTACCAGGGTGCCTTCACTTGGTGCGAATCCTGTGAGCGCGCTTTTAATCCTTCAAAAAACCAACGCTCGAATCGATTTTTGGTAGCCATTCAAATTACATCATCGATAGGTATTATATTCATGCCCGCTGTTGCAGTCTTCATTAGACGTTGAGCCTGATAAATGTGATTTAAAGGCGGTTAGCCACCATTGTCTTTTCTGCCATTTTTTCTTTTACGTGCTTTAACTGCGCCACAACGATAAAACTAATTATGACCAGCAAAAACCACGATGAAATCTTGGAACTATGAACCATGCACCATTTGTCGGCTTGGTATGGATACTGCCAAGCGTTTAGAAAAGTGCTTATATTTTCGGCAAACCAGACAAAAAGTCCAATGAGCAAAAATGAGAGAGCAAGCGGCATTGTGCGAGTATTCCTGTCCACTGTATATTGCACCTTCGTTCTCCAAAATATGATGAATACAAACGGCATCAAAATAAATCGCAGATCTGCAATAAAGTGTTCGGTGAAAAAATTGGCGTAAATCAGGATGCCAAAAGGAAACGCGATAATTGCTCGTGGGTAATGTAAAAGTTTGAGATCAAATCGACGCCAAGCTTGGCACATATAGCTTGCCACACTTGAATACAAAAATCCACTGTATAACGGGACGCCACCAATTTTGGTATATGCAAAATCTGGATAAGACCAAGATCCCGAATGTGTTTTGAATAATTCAAGACAAAGTCCAATAGCGTGAAAAACTAGAATTACCTTAACTTCGTCAAGTGTTTCCAGCTTACTGAAATACATGAAGACTTGGACCAGAAGACAAATGAAGAGCAATAAATCATATCTAGGAAATCCTGGAATTGCCACCACTTTAGTAGCCGCAAGTGCAAAAAAAATCGCTACTGGAAAAATACAGCTCAACGCCTGCAAAATAGCAAAACGGAGCAATTGTTTTACTTTTGAAGACGACACAGTATTCGACATTATGATTTTTGGCAAATTCATTCATCAGGCATAGTACCGCCGCATAATGAAACTTGCTGTAAGAATTTAAATAAACCAGGTTAAGACGCAATTAGCTCGAGATTAACCTTGGGACAGTCACTGCGTGAGAGAATTTAACATTAGCGATGCTTGCTTTTCTAATCAATTGAACAACTCATCAATATCCCATAAAATTTTCCGCTAGTTTAGAATAGAAATCAGTAATCAAGAGAAAATTCATGCCACTCACCGCCGACGAAAAACTCGAAATTCAAGAACTGGCAGTTCGATATGCTCTTGCCATGGACGCCGAAGACTTATACTCCTGGCTTGAAACCTGGACCGACGACGGTACTTGGGCAGGTGGTTTGGGAGAATATATTGGCAAAAGTTCACTCAAAGAGCTTTTCCATGAGTTGGGCGAAAGAATTAAAGGAAAGCGCCATCTCATGACCAATTTCATCATCACAGGCGATAGCAATTCAGCCAATATGAAGTGCTACATGACCATCATAGACCGCATAAATAGTCCAGAAATCATTGCCACCGGCGTCTATACTGACACTTTAAAGCGAGTAAATGGTCGATTTAAGTTCTTGCACCGCCAAGTCAAACTCGACCCAAGCTTTAAAACGTAATCCGATATCGGAATACGTCTTAAAAAATGCAAGTACCGCGAATTAATATAAGTAATCCTCTTGCTGGGCTTACTTAATTTATGCAATTTGATTCGTATTTTGGCTGCGTACTTATAGTTTTTCTGAGCACCCTAGTCTCTGTGTCAGGGCTTTTGGCGACTCGCAAACTAGTAGGTCTCAATAAACTACGCGCCTCCCATGAGGTGGGAGGTTATCTTCTGTCAGTTGTCGGCACTTTGTACGCCGTATTGCTTGGTCTTGTGGTTGTGGACGCTATGCAAAAGTTCCAAGTCGCCCGCGATGTAACAGAAAGAGAAGCAAATTGTCTGGCTGATGTATTCATACTGGCTTCGGGTTTTCCAGAACCAAAGCGCTCTCAACTAAAGTCTTTGTGTGTCAAATACGGTGAATTGGTAGTCAATGAAGAATGGGAGACGATGAAATCAAACAAGCATTACCCAGAGGCAAGACGAACAGCAGTGAGGTTGATGCAAGAAGTAATTGCGTTTGAACCCAAAACTGAAGGAGAAAAGGCTATCTATCCCCTTGCGGTCGACAATTCCTGTCAAATCTGGCAGAATCGGCGAACTCGAACAAACATGGCATTTTCCGGCATTCCCACTGTCGAATGGGTCACACTATTTGCTGGCGCAATAATCACCATATTTTTCACCTATTTTTTCGGACTGGAAAATCTTCCATTGCAAATTATCATGACTGCGATGGTCTCTATTTTAATTTCGCTCAATATGTTCCTTGTGCTTTTGTATGGTTATCCGTTTTCTGGAGAACTCTGCATAAGTCCTGATGCATTTATGATCACTCGCTCAGTTTTCGATAATCGAGTTGGTCACACAGAGATTCCATCCGAGTCTGGCACCATACTCGATACCAAAGACAAGAACAAAAATCAACAAAATACTTTATAGGATACTGGAGGCGGACAAATGCAAAAATTTATAGCTTTTCTGGTTGTCATGGCTGTTTATTTCGGTGCGTCCACAAGCCTGGCTATAGCAGAAGATAGTGCTAAAAGCGCAGGTAAAAAAGTTCGTTTCATAGCCATTTACGACGACAAATGTCAATGGTCCTGCGGTGTGGTGAAGCCACTTGTAGAAGGACTCAAAAAAGACTATGGAGAGAAAGTTGAGTTTTACGAACTAAATACCAGTAAAGGCAAAATGTCAGATTCAACTAAATTGGCAAAAGAGCTTGGTGTGGAACCCTTTTTTACAAGCTCGATGGCTTACATTCCATGCGTTGGCGTCTTCACTAAATCCGGCAAGTTAGTAAAAGAAATTCCAGCTGCCAAACCCAAAGAAATGTATGTCAAATTTATCGACAAGGCACTTGCCGCCAAAAATTAATCGAGGATCCCTTTTTAAATGCAAAAAACGGGTGAAAGAGCGATTTCGGCGACGCAGTCGCTTTCAACTGTAAGCAACGAGATCTTAAACCGATATCGGATTACGTCCAGAAGTCTGGCAATAGTTGTACTTGCATTATCGATTCTTGTACTTTATGGATGGGCTACGGGAAACTATGGCATCGTTAGGTTAATACCGGATTTTACAAGCGGCAATACATCGGGAAATCCAAGTATTCCCTTTGCCGGACAAGTCAATTCCACAACGGCAATTTGTTTATGTCTCACTTCATTTGCATTGCTTATTTTAAACTTCACGTCCAACTCCAAATTATGGATTTTCGCTCGTGCTCTTGGTGGATTAGTAGCCATTTTCAGCGTTCTGGGAATTTGGGGAGAAATCACAGGAGAAGAACTTTTTTCGCTTCGAGTGCTCCAACCTGAGCCTTCCGCACCTGGAATTACATTTCCAAACCCGGTGGTACAAGAAGAAGCTGCCAGTTTACTTCTTTTAGGAACCGCGCTTTTAACTTATGCATGGACCCTTAAGCGAACCTGTTTGTCGCATTTATTTCTTATTGCAAGTCTACTTGTACCGCTCTTAATATTATTTGGAGCTGCAACCAAATCACCGCATTTATGCGCAATGGGTGGCTGTTTTCAAATGTCTATAGGATTTTCGATTTTAGTGATATTCTCATCGCTTGGCACTTTACTTGCAAGTTGCACTTCAGGTCATGCCTCACTTTTAGTGAGCAAATCGGCAGGTGGTGCCTTGTCAAGGCGCGGTGCAGCATTCTTATTAATACTTCCATTTTTATTGTTGTTACGAACGATTTTGGTGACAGTAGAAGTTAGAGGTTATCCCCTGGTGGAAGAACCTTTGAGCTGGGCTATCTTTGCCCTTCTAGCTCTAGTGTTTACAGTATGGCTTATTGCAAGCGGAGCTGGCGCACTTGAGCGAATTGAAACCGAAAAAGAAGAAATAAAATTACAATTAGAAGAAAGCGAAGACAACATGCGCCGTACACTTAAAACTGTTGGGGGAAGCGGTGGTGCAAGCACTGGAAGAAATCAGTCTATAACGCGCTTTAAAAAAATCTGTATGGTGTGTTCCCAAGAATTCGACTTTTCAGTTGAAATCTGTCCAAATGACCAAAACCCTCTTCAAAAGGTTCGATACGACACCCTTGTTGGAACCACTTTTCTCGACAAATATGAAATTTTAGAAGAACTTGGCTCGGGTGGAATGAGCACTGTGTATAAAGTAAAGCAAGTTTTTCTGGACAAAGAATTTGCACTGAAAATTTTAAAGGATTCTGCTGCAGGCTCTGGAGAGGGAATTGCCCGGTTCCAGAGAGAAGCTCAGGCCGCAGGTTCTCTCAAACATCAGGGTATTATTTCAATTCAAGATTTTGGCTTAACTCCAGATGGTCAGCCATATATGACTATGGAATACATAGCAGGTTCGAGCCTTTCACAATTACTAGATAAAAAATCAAAATTAGACTTGCGTCTTGCCTTATCTTTCATGGACCAAATTTGTGAAGCGCTCAAGCACGCACATGAAAATGGGATTGTACACAGAGATCTAAAGCCAAGCAACATAATGCTCGTGACAGGACTAGACGGAAAAATCACCGCTAAGATTGTAGATTTCGGTATTGCAAAAGTGGTGGCAGAAAACAGTGAAAATTCACTCAATTTAACCAAAACCGGCGAATTGATAGGCAGTCCACTCTACATGAGCCCAGAACAATGCAGAGGTCAAAAAATAGATCATCGCTCGGACATTTATTCAGTGGGATGCGTTTTTTATGAAATGCTTGTTGGCATGCCACCAATTGTAGGCAAGCAAGTTACAGACACAATTTTGGCCCATATTCAAAAACCACCAAATCCATTTCCAGATGGTGTAGAAGTTCCTGAAAATGTCAAAGAAGCAATATACAAAGCTTTAGAAAAAGAACCAGATTCAAGACATCAATCGATGCAAGATTTCAAACGATCCATTTTTAATACCTAAAAATCCAACCTCAAAAGAAAACAAGAAAATGCTTCCAATTACAGAAATAGCTTCCAAGCTTGGACTAACCGCACAAGAAATAGAGCCATACGGTCATCACGCCGCTAAACTTAGTATGGACACAATCAACAAGACTTTGGCAAAACCACTTAAGGGCAAATTGATTTTGGTTACTGCCACCACTCCGACCAAAGCCGGAGAAGGCAAAACGACGATGTCTATTGGATTATCACAAGCGCTCTGCCTTCTGAAAAAAAATGCGGTTGCAGCACTTCGTGAACCCTCGATGGGACCAGTTTTTGGCATGAAAGGTGGTGCTACTGGCGCAGGAAAAAGTCAGCTTGTTCCCGCTGCCGATATAAACCTTCATTTCACCGGAGACATGCACGCAATCACTTCTGCCAATAATCTAATCGCTGCTTGCATCGACAATGAGTTGCACTTTCGAAGTCACCTAAAACTTGACCCCCTCAATATTTTGCATCGTCGAGTAATGGACATGAATGATCGTGCGCTTCGCAACCTCGTTATCGGTCTTGGAGGTAAAGCAAACGGAGTTCCTCGCGAAGCTGGTTTCGATATTACGGCAGCTTCTGAAGTGATGGCTGTATTATGCCTTTCTGAAGATCTGAGCGCATTAAAATCGCGCCTGGGAAAAATTGTTGTTGGCATGAATTTAGATGGTAATCCGATATCGGTTTACGATCTTGAAATAGTCGATGCTTTAGTGGCAATTTTGGCTCATGCGATTAAACCTAACTTAGTTCAAACAATTGAAGGAACACCAGCTTTTCTTCACGGTGGACCTTTTGGAAACATCGCACATGGAACATCTAGTTTGATTGCAACCAAAATAGCTCGAAGACTAGCAGATATTGTTGTGACTGAATGCGGCTTTGGCTCAGATCTTGGCTTTGAAAAATTTTGCGACATTGTGGCAGCCCCAAGACAAAAGGAACTGACTCCCGACGCCGTTGTGCTTGTAACAACCGCTCGCGCTCTCAAATTACATGGTGGAGCCAATGCTAAAGAACTCGACAAAGAAGATATAGAAGCCCTTAATCTGGGCATGGCGAATCTGGAAAGACATGTTTCAATCGTGAAAAGATCTGGATTGCCATTCGTCGTCGGCATAAATCGGTTTGCAACTGATGCAAAAAGCGAGACTCAAGCAATTTTAGAATTCTGCCGAAAGAACATGTGGCCTGCTGCTATCGGAAATCCTTTCGACCAAGGCGGAGAAGGTTTGAAAGACCTTGGTGCACTAGTTTTGAAAGAACTAGAAAATCCAGGCTGTTTCAAGCCTTTTTATGATTGCACTGCTTCGATTCAGGAGAAACTCGAATTGCTAGTAGCAAACGTTTATGGCGGAAGTGGCGTTGTTCTCTTGCCTAAGGCTCAAAAACAACTTGATTGGCTGAAGAAGCAAGGTTTTGACTCATTGCCAATTTGTGTTTCTAAGACTCAATATTCTTTTAGTGACAATCCAACTTTGTTAAATGCACCAAAAGATTTTTCAATTGAAGTAAGAGAATTCAAACTTTCTGCTGGTGCAGGTTTTGTAGTGGCATTAACTGGAGAATTAATGGCCATGCCCGGTCTGCCCAAGCGTCCCTCTGCTTGCGAAATTAAAGTAGACGACACTGGAAAGATTTCAAATATGGCTTAGTCGTTGTCGCTTGTTTTACATCACTAAAACACAAGACTCTGTAACAAACTGAAAAAGCTCTCGACTGGCTCTAAATGTACTTCTACAACATGCCTTTAGAAGTTCGCTCGGGCTCCACCTTTTTCTATCTTCAAAACACCAAAAAATCGCTAAATAATACTGCAAGTATTTTCGGCTAATTCCGTGAATTAGACTCTGGACAAAAGTGATGAAAGAATCAATTTTCACTTGCTTAGTCGCAGAGTTAGGTACATCAGAGCGGTTTCTCTTATTTCCAATTTTCTTCTGTTTGAGAGTGAAGTAATCGCCACCATGCCTCTCAACTAAGTTGCTCGTTTCTAGAAATGTAAGCGAACCTATAACATCACCGCAATACAATCCTGAAAGCTGACAGATAGTATCCAAATGTATTTTTTTGTCGCTAATTAATCGTAGGAGCAAAGCCTCTTGTTCAGGCAGCTCCCGTGCTTTTGTTTCTGTTTCTGTTTCTGTTTCTGTTTCTGTTTTTGTTTTTGCTAAATGCTCATGCAAATCATTTTCTGTTCGCGTCTCAAGTATGTAGTCGAAATACTCCTGCTCCAGCGAAGGGTGCTCTCCAACAGGAGTTTGATTGCTACGCTTCCAAAATATCGAAAGAAATTCTGCCGATTCCACAGAATCAACCGTCTGCATGCTTTCTAGCTGCATGCTTTCCAGTTGTTCGTGAAGTACCGAGCCTAACTTTCTGAATATCATTAGCGCTGTTGAATAGGCACACTTGGCCAATTGGTGGAACTGCAGAGCGTTAATCTGAATACCATGCTCTAAAAACCAAATTAAACCAAGCCACAACCTCGATTTCCTCATGAATTCAAAATAAGTGCCGGCCAAGATCCAACCTTTATAATGACAATCTGAGCAAATATATCGGCGCATTCCACGTTCTCGACGCAGCTCACTTGAATTACAGCGGCTACATCTAAAAACCCATCCTGTTTCATTCAAATATTTTATTATTTCTTCGAGGCAATCTTCGTCTTGCGGAAAAGCAATTTGAAAATTTTTCCAAGCCATTTTTTGCATTGCATTCATAATCTTTCTCCTGCACTCATAACTAATAACGAGTAATGCGCGCAAAAAGTTCAAATTTCTCTTGCCAGTTTGACCAAAACAAAAACGTAAACCGATATCGGATTACGTTTTTAAAGATTGGAGTAAGTTCAGTTACTGGCTTAAAAGCCATTTTTTTGATTCAATTAGAGGATTAATCGATTTAGAGGGTTTATCAATGCGCGTATTGAAAAATGGATTATTCATTGCGATCCTAGCCATTAGTAATCCCTTGGCAGCGTTGGCAGACAATATGGAAGAAGGCGCTAAGCTTTATGCGGCGAAAGATTACGCCAAAGCTAAATCAGTGCTAGAAAAAGCAATCGCAGAAAAACAAAATTCATGGAAAGCCCATCTCTATCTTGGACACACATTGCTGACGTTAGGTAATTTCACTCACGCCAAGTATCAATATCAGCTTTGTCAGAGATTAACTACAAACGCTGCCGTTTTAGCTCAGTGCTCCGAGGGAATTTCAAGAGCAGAAAAATACTTGGAAAAACGCAATAACAGCTCTAGTTCAGGCTCTAGCGCAGTGAGCAGTTCCAGCTCGTCAAAATCTGAAGCTTCCGCTGGGGCTGGAGATTCAGAGAAAGAAGCTGAACTATCGCCTAAAGAAAAAAGAAAAAAAGCGCTTATGGACGAAGCGCGCGAGAAGATGGACAAAATCAGAGCTGACGCAAAGAAACAAATTGAAGAAGAAAAAAATGGATCCAACGAAGTATTTAAGTATGAAGACGGAAGTCGCGGAACCGACATCAGCGATGAACGCGAAAAAGAAATAATGAAAGAAGCGGAAGAAAAATGCAAAAAAATAAAGGACGATGCCGAACTTCGTGCTCGCTAAGCCTAAATCATCAAGCCTTTCGCTTTAATTCCTGCTTGTAAACACTATTTGCTACAAAGTCACTGCCTTCATTCAAATCAAAAATACTGTTGTAAAACAAATGTATAGGCGAGCTTTTATTTAATTGCGAAGCGCCACCTTTGGTGCCTAAAATGTCCTTCATTTCATCAAAAACAAAATAAACCAATGTATTACTCGTGGCTACAAGATTTTGCAGCCATTGAAAAATTCGATTATCAAGAACTTGACGAACAAAGTCAGGCGTAACTAAAAAAATGATACAGTCGGCAAGCCCTTTGGCTCTGTCTACTAACCAACACATATTGTCTTTATTCAATGAAGTGTCATTGTATATGGTGGCAATTTTGGTCTTGTTGAGAGAGTGAATAAGATTGGCTGCTGCAATTTCTTTATTCTCATCACAAAAAACAAGAAACGCCTTGGATAAAAATTCCGGACCAGGTAAAGCAGATGAATACACTAAATTCAAACCTCGCAGTGGCAATTGTGATTCTCCGCTGCTTATTGAAGCAGGCGGCACAGTGGCTTCTGAATCATGCCTGGAGATAGTATTAGAGTCAGCCACAGCAACAGATGGTCTTTCCGTAATGGATGGTATCACATCTGATGTCGCCGTAGAGGCAGACAGTGCTTGCAGTTTAGTAAATGTACTGCTCTTACGTACTCGTGGAAATTGCCTCTTCGAGCCCGCTGAAGCTAAGATATGCAACTGATACAAAAGTCTATCAAGAGTATCGTTCACCACTGGGTCAGCAATCATTTCTTGAGCGAAGTTTTTCAAGCTTAACATGTTTCTTTCTGAGGCATTATCCATAGTACCAATATTCTCATCATGGATAATTTGTTGTATTCTAAAATATCGCTGCCGACCATCAGTGGCGATGGGTAAAACTGAGTGCATTTGTTGATCAATAGAGTCTATGTTGCTATCGGCATAAACACTGACAATTTCTTTCATCCAATGAAACTGCCCCCAGGTGCGTATATTGTCATAAGCGAGTCCTTTGGAAGTTCGACCTGTCCCAAGCGAGACAAGCATATAATCACAGGGTTCATTACCAAAGATCGACGAAGCTTCGCAATAGGCTGCCAAAGCCGGATTACTTGCAAATACACTACCGTCAACCACTGATTTAAAATGTTCGTTTTTATATAAATTGACTGGTTCAAAATAAGTCGGGATAGAGCAAGCTGCACGAGCAACATCTTTTGCAGCCAAATCGAACTCTTCGTGATTTTTTGCCAACCAGCTCTTGAACATAATCGGCGATTTTAGTTCGGTATCATATCCGGTGACTGCTACATTTGTTAGACTTTGCTTTAACCGAAAATCACCCAAGAGCTCGTCAAACGCCTTGTCCATACTCCTTCTGTCATATTTCGGACGAAGCCAACCATCCATAAAACCATTTTGAGGAAATATGCTGCGTGCATGCTCTTCGAAAAAACGCACCATGTCCGAGGCGGAGAATTGGGGCGTTAGCGAATTGGCGATGTTTGGTTTAGTCAAACATAAACCAAGTAAACCACCAGTAGAGGTTCCCACAATAAGATCGAAAAGCTCGCTAATGGGCTTGCTAGCCTGACGCTCCATTTGACTTAAAACAACCGATGGAACAATAGCGCGCACGCCACCCGCGTCGATAGAAAGTATCCTCACTATGCGCATTTTCGGACCTCACCAAAAAACTCGGGTATCCAGAATATTGCCTGGGGGCACCTATCATTTAATCTTTAACCATACTATCATGGACAAAAATATTCCCTGAAGTAGGCATCGACCACCAAGGATTGATAAATGAACACGATTGCAAGTGCAGTGATTTTAGTTACCGTTCTAGTCGGAGTGGCTATCAGTGGTCAAATTGTCTTCCGATTGTTCGTGAAGGAAGATTCTCTGGTCGAACATCACGGACCTGCAGAGGCCATGCTAGGTGTGGTGGGCACCCTATACTCAGTGCTTTTAGGCTTTCTAGTTGCAGGCGCCATGGAAAAATATGCTGAAGCCAAAATGCACACCGAAATGGAAGCTAATGGAGTGGCCAATATTTTCAGGCTCGCTCGCGGTTTAGAACAAGATGACCGACTTAGGTTGCGTAAACTTTGTCGTGAGTATTCAAATGAGGTTGTGACTATCGAGTGGCCGATTATGGAAACTCGGGGCACAATTAACCACAATTGGCAAGCTTATCAAAAACTATGGGAAGCGGTTGTTTGTGTAAATCCATTAAACGAACGCCAAATCAATCTCCATGCAGCTATAGTCCAAGCTATGGAAGATGTGGGGATGAACAGACGTACCCGCATTTTAATAGCAAAAACTGGTCCCTCCACCACTTTGTGGATAGTGCTTGGCATAGGTGCTTTTATAACCATTGGCTTTACTTTCGTTTTTTCTTCAAAATGGCAAGCAATTCAGGCGCTGATGACATCGCTAGTGGCTGCCACTCTGGGATTAAACATGTGGCTCCTTGCTGTGTATAGCACGCCATTCAGCGGTGACCTAAAGATTAATGCAGACATGTTTGAATTATTGAAAGAAAACGTGTTCAACACTCCAGACACCCCGGCTCGATATCTTCATGACGGACCAGCGCCCGAATCGAAGGCTGCTGAAAAATCCGCCAAATAATCATCGTGGTAATCGTGGTATCTTGAAAAAGCAATCCGCCAAAAGCACCATTTCTTTTGGACTCTTGACTAATTTCATGTTTCCTGCAATGGATGGTATTCATCTTCGGTAAGACCAAAAGTCCACGCCACGGCTTGACGAGCGCGCACCATATTAGGTGGCACTCGAAGGAAATAATTCTTTCGGATTCCATCAGGCTCAGGAGTGGAATTAACAACACGAACAACAAGCATGGGTTCGTCACCTTGCACGTTCATTCGATACAAGATGCCGCAATCATCTTGATGTATTTTTATCAAATTGCCAGTACTTAAATAATTTTCAAGCCCGAAGCGCTCTATTAGAACGCGACGCACCTCGACGTTGGGTTCTGATTCGATCATTTCAACCGATATCGGTTCAGATAAATTGATCACGTATTCTGGCACGACTATGCCTCGGTAAGCGTAAACACCCCAACCATCAGGATATTCAATTGCCGCGCCACTTTCACTGTGCAAATAAAGTCGATTTTCGCGGTTTAGCTGTTTAGGTCGCTCAGTCAATATGCATAGGTTTTTATAAGGCCACCACCACCCAGCCGAGCGAGCAACTTTTTTCAATCCAGAGACCGCATCAGCTTCCGCCAGACCCAAGCGAGAAAGATAATCGAAATAAGACAACCATGGCGCATCATGCTGACCAAAACAACACTCCCAAGTTTGCCGGCCTATCAAGACACCGTTATTCACAGTCATTTCTCTGCGCAATGGCTCAAGAATACAGGCTTCGAGCTGCCTTTGCAGCGGACTAACCAACTCGTGGCTTATGAATAAGGAAGTTTCTTCCAAGACTTTATCTTTAATTCTGGCTTGAACCAATCGATCCATGTCATTTCTAACTTCTTCAAACACCGAATATCCATAGGCTTTACGCAATTGTTTCCAAATCCAAATTCCCAGATGTTCAGAGAAACGCTCCTTTACTACTTTCTCAACTAGATGGGGATATTGTTGGAGAACTTTCTTTTGTGCCTCTTGCTTAATTTCGCGCTTAATTTGGCTCCATTTTTCATTTCCAACCAGATTTTTAATAAATGGCATACATTGTTGCCAAACCGAGTCCCACACAGCTCGCTGATGAGGAGCAAGCTGAGCAGGCCAATCAAGATCACTTTTGAGTAATCGCACACAAGTAGCTCCAGCACGAGGCGAATCCAGCCACACAAACATCTTGGGAGGATCCAGCTTCACCGCTCTGTAAGATTCACACACTCCTTCTTGAGCCATTTTGCGATCGGCAGGTGCTGTCAATGCACCTACTTTTCTCCAGTAGGTTAAGGTAGTGTCTAAACCACGTCTTTGACCGCTTGAAAGCTTACCGACATTCTGCACAATTTTGCGTTGTGCTTTAACAGGCACATTGACAGACGCTTTGTCAGTCGAGGACATCTCGCGGAGGCGCCTCCGGGACGTACTCTCGCTGTTGAATTACTTTGTAAACGCCTTTGGGGAGAACAATTGTGGCATGCTCTTCATGCCTTAATCGCGCACCGTCCTCTTTCACCTCGATAAGACGTTGACCATTATAGGTAAACATGGCTGCGCTTGCAGTGCTTAGTGCATGACAGTGACCAGTTACCTCTCCATACGCCAAAACTATTCTCTCCTCGAATTCAACAGGCTGAGAATTTGCAGGCAATGACTCAATTTTCTGCAAAAGCACGTCGCCTTGCCTGTAGGTAGGTCTAGTATGAATTTGAATTGATTCTTGAGTTTTCTTGAGAAATTTCATCAGGATCTATTTAACGAAGAGGAATCTCTATTCAATATACCCAAATCCAGACCCTAAATTTGAGCCCGACTTAAAAATGCTGATCAAAGTTTTCAACAAGCGAAACAAACCGTTTTAGAAAGTCAGGTGGAACATCAAATGGATAGGCGATGCGTGTCTCTAAATGTTTATTCAATTTGGTCGAAAAGGGCGCATAGAGCATCACATGGTAGTACGAATATTCATTGAACTTTTTGGGAACTGCGTGCACGCCGCTATATTGACCGTCCTTCAAATCCATGTCGAATAAAATTCCTCCCCAATCTGGACCTTGCTCGACTTTATTGACCGAAGGAATATCATAGGGGCGACTTTTGAACTCTACATGCAAATGCGTCGAAGTCTGTTTAATTTTTGCCTTTGGAAAATACTCCAAAACAAGCCCTTCAACCAACCTTGAATACGAAGCCCATCCCTTCACGTTTGTACCAACGGGCGTCTTACTATTTGACTGTAGAGAAACTTCGTCTAACTTGGGATTATCTCCTTCAGCCAAATTATGCTCAGAATCTTTTGCTTGGATGACAGTGACATGCAAAAGGGTGACCAACACAAAAAAAGAAGCCCATAAAAGAGATTTTTTGGAACGAACCATTCTTTTAACCTTTGCAAAGCTGAAATCTAATCCGATATCGGATTACGTTTACCTGAAATCCTATCAATGCTAACATGAACATTTTGACAAGCGTGTTATTTGATGCTCGAAGAATTTACTACTCCAATCACTAACGAAAAACAAGCACTTGCCTGGTGGAAGAAATTTCGCACGCTTAGTAATGTCGTCTTGTTTTTTCTAATGGCAATATGTCTCTTTTGCTTCGTTTCAGTACGTCTGAATCTAGAAATGGCAATTTCAGACCCAGCCCAAAGAGAATATTTCAGCGGATTGGGGTTCTGTCTTGTAGTTGGCGTTCCGTGGCTCTGGAACTTCATTTTTGATAAAGTGAAAAAGAAAAATCTGCAAGAATTAAAAAAACAAAAAACCATGCAAACCAAAAAGGCAAGCACTGTTCTTGTGCTAAGCCTCATTGGTACATTTATCTTAGGAAGCCTGGCATACTTTCTAGATTTCAGTCTTTACATAGCTAACTACCAAAAGAGACAGAAAGCAAATAGCAACGTACATGCAATGCCATTGCGTTGATTACTGCTGCGACAAACCAAGACTATTTACTAGAATCGTCACAGTTTCCCTTTGTGCGCTCACATTCTTCATCTTTGGCTTTTTGCTCTTGTTCAAGCGAGAAATCACTTTTGTGAGTGCCTTTCAAAGCTGATTCAGTCAGCTCTTCTTTCGCGCCTTGTTCTTCTTTCGAGTCTTGTTCCTCTGACGCGTCTTGTTTCTCTGACTCGTCTTTATCGTCATCAGTCTCATTAACGTCATATTTTTTAGTCATCCCTGTTCTCCCTAAAATACTTCTATGTGTTATAGCTAGCACAAGTCTGACGCAATAAATAAATTCTGGTTCCCTCTTTAAGCGACTTGATTAGCCAATAGTTCTTTTAAGTTTCGCACTTTCAAATGCATTTCTTTGGCAAGAGTTGGAGCCTCACAAATAGCGGGGAGATAAGCCTGACCAACCCGCATCACAACGGTATGACCAGCAATTTCTTTGTCGAAATTGTATTCAATCGCTAAAGGTACAATAGGAATATTGTGATTGCGACTGGCAGCTTCCAGAGCTATTTTCGCAGCCCCTTTTTTAAACGGGCGTAGAACAGAGTCATTGAAGATATTACCTTCCGGAAAAACGACAATAGGTTCTTTTTTAAGCAAGCGCTCAAGCGAGAATGAGACAAGATCGTGTCTTGAACTGGCTGGAAAAGCACCAACACTTTTCACTGCTCGTCCTTGCAATCCATTCATTTCGTTTGGTGATACCATGTAATTCGCTCTGCGATTAAGCAAAAACTGCACCGACAGCCCATCCCAGCGTGATGAATGATTGGCTACAAGTATAAATGCTCCCTCGGGCAGATTTTGTTTTCCTATAACACTAATTTTTTTGAAATGAATACGCATCACAATCTGGTTTACAAAATTCCAGAAAGTAAATCGTAAAAAAGACTTGTTGTCTTTCAAGTTTTTGCGCTTCTTCACTTTGGATTTAAACACTTCTGCATCTCCTTAATTGCAAACCGAACACTTTCAATATAAAAATAAGCGGTTCTAAATTCAGGAAGACTTGATCAGTTAATAGACTGTTTGGAAATAAGCGAGGCTTTTTGAAGTGACTTAATCTTAGCCATTTTCATGTCGTGCACCATCTGTTTGGCGACTTGTACACCTAAATATAGACTACAAAAGGTGGTAACTATTAGAAATTGCAGCAAAATTCGCCTATAAAACAGCGAAACATAGTCAGGACGCATGCTCATAATAACCTTGTGCTCAATAACCGAACAATTTCATGCTAACTCGATCCGCGGGCATAGTTTCCAGGGTAAACCCCAGAAATCGCGAATAAATTAGACCAAACCAGACTAGACCAACGAATCTTTGTAGACCCCGCCCACGAATAAGAGCCTTTGTCCTGAATTTGCCGCCACTTTGGTGCCAGGAACTATTACGCTTACAAGATTAAGCGGGTCGCTTGCAGCTATTATTATTTCTCTGTCAGGCGGTATTAGAGTCTTACTGGCACGCAAACTATCGACAGCCATCTGACTAGCAAATTGTTCGCCAATAAAGCCGTTGATGAATCGACCGCCTCGAATTTCGCCGCGAGCTTCCATTCGTCTAAATGTATTCAACAAGTCACGCCATTTTGGTACATTCACTTCTCTTGTTAAAAGTTCTCTGAAAACTATTCCATATCGACGCAAAAGCATCCAGCAAGCTGCCTCAATACCGGCATTTTCAGTCTGTTCGGGCAAAAGCAAACTCCAACGTCCCGGACTGTGTCTTGGCATTGAGACATTTTTATTTTTGCCAAGCCCTTGTCTGCGCCTGGGACAAATAATAGAACGCATATTTTCAAAACCGTCGGCAGTAACTAAACCAGCAGTGACAAGTTCCCAGAGTGCGGTCTCAAGTTCGGCATTAATTAGTTTCGTTGAGCGAACAATATCAAAAAAGAATGATGCCCCTTTTAGCTCGAGATACTCAAGTACAAGCTTGCCTTGCGTACTCAAGACCGATTTATTGATTTGCACGTCAGCTTCTTGATACCACATTCCTTCTTCGCGCAAGTAAAAAGCAATCGGAGAAAAACCATTTGGTGTTACACGCGCGGTAGATTGCATATCAAATACAGATGGATGCCGGGACAAACGCCCCCAACCAACTTGACCAGTCAGACACAATTTGTCAAGATGGGTCGAGTGATAATTTTTCACTCTAGCCGGAAATATTTGACTTTCCCACGCGTTTGCTGCAATTTCGAAACCTTGCAATTGACGCAAAACTTCTAATGTTCCATGTTCTCCTATGAGCTGGCCAATGCCCGAAACATGTTGCCAGTTAAATAGCCAATCCATAAACTGAGCTGGGCTCACTGCCTCGATTTGCTTACGGAGACTGCCGATGGTAAGACGGTGAATGCGAGATAACAAACCACGCTCACACCACTCGATATCCGATACCATACTTGATGGCGTAAAACTGCCACGTAAAATAGTCCCGCGTGTTTCAAGTGCAACGAGGGCAAATTGAATATCGCTCATAGAAAAACCCAGTTGCTCTAAGATTTGCTTCTGTGTCATTGGACCAGAATGCATCAATAATCCAAAGACAGCACGCTCAATTAACTCAGGCTCAATTTGGCTTGAGCTCAAAGCCGACAGATTCTCGCATGCAATCCAGCTTGGTCTGCCCAAATAAGAGTCTTCCAAAATACAGGCTCTATTAAAAAGAACAAGCTCGTTTAATAAACCCTCCCAATATTCTCTGGTGCTCGAATTATGTTCAAACAAATCACTATCGATTGGTAGAAAAATAAGCGACATTAGTAAGTCGTGCATTTCATCGGCATTTCGAATATCAGGAAAGGCCTCGCGCCTCACTTGTTCAATGGCATTAGGGTCAAGTCCACCCAATTCGCGAGCCATGTCATCTGGCAATGCCCGACGCATCCCCACCGCACGAGCCCGGCGCTCTTCAAGTGGCGCATCATCAAGAAATGCATAGGGATTGGCATTTAAGATTTCGGCAGCAAAGGCTGAAGGCATTGTGGTATCGACAGCCAGACATTCTATTTCACCCGAGATAATATCTTGCAGTATTTTAGTCAATCCATCGATATCCATCGCTTCGGTGAGAACGTCTTTCATTACCTCATTCACCAGCGGATGATCTGGAATCTCAATATCACCTTTTACATTATCCTGACATGCAGCAGCCTGAGGAAAAACACTAGCAAGCAAATCTTCGGCTCTCATGCGTTGAAGATGCGGCGGGGTTTTCTTTCCCTGACTGTAGCGCAATAAAGCAAGAGAGCGCGTTGCATCCCATCGAAAACGCACGGTGAAAAGAGGTGCTTGAAGCGCGGTTTGTTCAAGCACATGTCGCAGCGTATTTGGATGAAGATAATGGAAGACTTCACCCAAAGGAAAACTGTGTTTATCAGTTAGCGAAATGTTAATACCATTATCAGTGGCAGATGCTTGCAACTCAAAATTGAAAGATTGACAAAACTTCTTGCGCAGTGCCAGTCCCCAGGCTTTATTTATTCGAGCACCAAAAGGCGAATGAATAATAAGTTGCATCCCTCCGCTTTCATCAAAGAAACGCTCGGCGATAAGTCGCTTTTGAGTAGGTACAGCACCAAGCACGCTTACGCCTTCATTTATATAAGCAATCACTTGTTCGGCGCCACTTTGACATAGACCACAAGAACTGGTCAGCCTAGACATAGGCGACACTCCAATCGCCTTGGCATTTATTACTAATTCTCTTATTTCAGCTACTTGTTGTGATAATTCGATAGTGCGTCCAAGTCCTTCACCTAGCCAAAATGGAACATTGGGAGGTGCACCTTTTGCATCAATCACCCGCACTTTGCCAGCGATGCCCTCGATTTTTTTGATAATCCAGGAAGTATTGCCAAGCAGAATGATGTCGCCAGCACTGCTTTCAATTGAAAAATCCTCATCCAAAGTCCCTACCATTTGTTCATCGGGTTCGGCAATAACAGTAAAAACATTGGTCTCAGGAATAGTACCGGCATTTGTTATTGCTGCAAGCCTAGCGCCGCGTCTTGCTTTCAAAATTTTATTTATGCGATCGCGGTGTACAAATCGTCCGTAACTATAATTTCGTCCCGCAACTCCTTCTGAAACCATCTCCAAAACACGATCGAAATCTTCATAACTTAAATCACGGTATGGATAAGCTCTTTTCACCATTGCAAATAAGTCTTCTTCTCTCCAATCAGAGGCTGAGCAGGCGGCAATAATTTGTTGAGCAAGCACATCTAAAGCGCATTCTGGAATAACTACACGATCCATTTCGCCTTCTTGAATAGCTTTGACAATAGCTGCGCATTCAACTAACTCATCGCGAGTGGTGGCAAAAAGTCTGCCTTTTGGAGTCGCTCCCCTCCAGTGACCGGCTCGACCAACACGCTGAAGAGCAGCAGCAATACTGCGTGGCGAGCCAATTTGACAAACAAGATCTATGCTTCCAATATCTATCCCAAGCTCTAAAGAGGCAGTTGCTACAAGTACTTTCAACTGACCAGATTTTAGTTTTTGTTCTGCATCAAGTCGCAGATTGCGGGCAAGACTTCCATGATGAGCACCGACCACATCATCTTGGAGTCGCTGCGACAGATTGTAAGCAAGACGCTCAGATAATTTTCTTGTGTTGACGAAAACGAGAGTGGAGCGGTGTTGTTTGACAAGCTCAGTTATGTGATCGTAAATTTCAGTCCAAATGTCTTGTGATGCCACTGCTTGAAGCTCGTTTTCAGGAACGACCACAGATAAATCGAAGTGGCGACGCTGAGTGACTTCAATAATCTTAGGCATCGTAACTTCATTACCGACTAGAAATCTTCCAATTAAATCAAGCGGCTTCTGAGTAGCGGAAAGTCCAATGCGAATGGGCTTCTTCAACGCCAATGCATCCAGGCGTTCAAGTGTTAGCGCAAGATGCGAACCTCGCTTGTCGTCAGCTACAGCATGAATTTCATCTACTATAACAGTGGTTACATGACGCAAATTTTGACGCGATTTTTCTGCAGTCAATAATATATAAAGTGACTCAGGAGTGGTAACTAGAATATGCGGTGGCTTCTTGATCATCTTTTGACGATCGCTTGCCAGAGTATCGCCGGTACGCACAGCAGTTCGAATATCTAAAGTTTCGATACCCTTACTTTGAGCCAGTTGCAATATTTCAGCAAGTGGTGCGTCAAGATTTTTCTGAACATCATTGCTTAGTGCTTTCAGTGGCGAAATATAAACAACTTCAGTTCTAGGCTCAAGCTTGCCAGCAAGCGATTTTCGAACTAACGAATCAAGACAAGCTAAAAACGCAGCAAATGTTTTCCCCGAACCAGTCGGTGCACAAATAAGTGCATCTTGACCAGACAAAATGACTGGCCATCCTGCAATCTGCGGTTCTGTAGGCGAGCCAAACTTAGTGATAAACCACTCAGAAACAATTGGATGAGCCCAATCTAGAGATTTGGCGGGACTTGCAAGCATGAAGCTGCCCCTCCTTAATAGAGACATTATATTGGAACACTAAAAAGAAATGCTTACGCCACCCTGCTTTTATTAAAAACCATTTGGATGAAACAGAAAAGTTAATTCAAGCCGAGAAAAATTTGCGAAAATCTCACTTCAATAAGTATTTGCAGAAGGCATCTTGAATAAGAAAAAAGGAATCAGAATTGAAAAGTAGAGCTTCCAAAGTAATCGCTCTAAGCTTGGTATTGTTCACATTAGCCTGTGTTACTCCAGCTCTTGAGTTTCAATCGTACCAGGTGATCCAAGACAAAAAAGTTTTGGGCGAGCTAGTTACGTGGTTTGGTTGGGTTTGTTTATACAAAGGTCTAATGGCAATCTTCATCGGACAGTTTGCTCAGTTTGCCAACATATTCTATGTAGTGGCACTTTTAATGCTGCAAGAAAAGAGCTATCTCACCGCAGCCATGAGCAGTCTATTCGCTCTGCTATCTGGATTACACACTTTTTCCCTCGCCAAAATGAACGTTTATAACGACGACGCAGGCGTTGTTAAGCTTACTTTTCTTCATCCTAGTATTGGATTCTATCTCTGGATGACCTCATTTTTAGTGCTATTGGCACTTTCAATCGGTCTCATGGTGGAGCACGCCAAGACTAAAAAAATGCTGAGCCAAGAAAACAATCCGTCCGCCAAGACCTAAGTTTATTGCAGTACAATACTTGCATGAACAAACAGACAAGGTCTTTTTTGAGCTCGCTTTTATGGATCACTGCATTTGCGAGCTTTTCGGCAATTATGCCCATTGCAGAAGCAAGGCGCGCCTACTCGTATGCAGACATGTATGCCCCACAGGAAGCCGAAATTAAGGTTGTCAAGCCACAAAAGAAACCGCACAAACAAAAATCTAAACCGATATCGGTTTACGTTTCACAGCCAGAGGATAAAAAGGCTCAAAAAGTTGCGCCAGTAACCGATTCACCCCCCGAGGCAGAGATCACTGTCAAGTCAAAGCCTAAACCCAAGTTAGAAGTTTCGAAGACCAATATCGATGTTCCACTGAACAAAAAAGATTCTCCAATGCAAAAGGTAGAAGAGCTAAAATCTCAAGATTCTGACAAAGCAAAACGAATAACATTGGAAGAGCTACTTGGCACAGACGTAGTCAAAGGAATGTCCAGCCGATGAGTCCTTTCAATCCAGACAAATTCAGACTGGACTCCACCTCGCCAGGTGGCGTCAATACTTCAATCGACAGAAAGATAGAAAAGCTGTCACAAAAATGCGCCGAATTAATTCAAAAAAACAAACACAAAGACGCAAAGAAAATTCTATCTGAAATTAAAGAATTGAAAGCGCTTCGCCTGCCCGAAGAAGAATCAAATCCCGATCAGGAAAATACTTTGATCACAACTCCAGTTTTTCAATTGCCCGATTCAGAAGATTCAGACTTACTCGAAATGGAAAAGACTCTTGCCACTACACCACTAATTCTTGATCAAGAAACAACTGTCGTATCCACGCAAGCAACACCTCATGTAGTGCAAAAAATTCCTACTGAATTGGATAGAACGGTTGTAACCATGCCGTTCAAGCCAGATGCCTCCGCTTTAGAAAATAAAAACCGAGAATTAGAAAATAGTGCAGATTCCAAATTCAAAGACAAAGGCACCATTATTGGCATCGGTGCTTGTGTACTAACTTTTTTCGTGATGGCAGCCTTCTCCTTTTTTGCTTTCAAAGATTTTCCTGGCAAGGGCAATTATTTCGACTGGCTAAGAGCAGAGTCGGTTTATCAAAAAGCTGAGGCTGAGCGCAAAGAAGGTAACTTTGACAAAGCCATAGTAAATTATGAAGAGGCTAACAAAATCTATCCTGAACTAGCCAAAGCAGCCGATGCAAGAGGACTAATTCAAATTCTCAAAGGACAAGAAAAAGATGCATTATCTAGTCTTGAAGACGCAGCTTATAACAGTCCCAAGAATAGTCGATTTCAACGAGATTACGCAAATGCTCTGCGCTTGAACAATCAAGAAGTTAAGGCGCTTGAAATTGTAACCAAACTCGATACCAAAGATTCTGCAGTTGCTCAAAACAAGGCCTTGCTCGCTTTAATTCAATTGCAACTAAAACGACCCGAAGCTGATGATTCCATTCGTCAAGCCACTTCCAATGCGGGCAATACTGGCGAAACCAACTTTGAACGTGATTATTATGCTGGCATTTTTTATCGCACCAAAGGCGATCTGGCAAATTCACAAGAATGTTTTAAGCGAGCTAGTAAAGCAGAACCTATGAATGTCCTTGCTCTTGTAGAGTACATCAAGGCAAAAGAGTTACAAAAGGAAGACGTCACACAAGAGACAAGCGATTTAACTAAAATTGCACCTAAATGGTCCGGCTCTTATTCAATAGCGGCTCTGGCCTGTCTCAAAGCAGGCAAAAATGCCGATGCCGTCAAATTTGCATACGACGGACTGAAATTACAAAGTGCTGATTTTATTTGTCTTGATGTAATCACTAAAGCAGATGAACATGCAGTTCCAGAAAAAATGGAAGAGCTTTACCAAAAGGCATTAAGCGAAAATCAAAACGAACCCACAGGCTGGAGTGGCTTGGCACTATGGCAAAGCAAGCAAGAAAACAAATCAATGCAAGCACTTGAGAGTCAAGCCCGTGCTGTGAAACTGGACCAGAAAAATGCAGCGGCCTGGTATCAATTAGCTCTTTATTTGGACAAGTTCCAGAACAAAAAAGAGGCACTACGTGCAGCAGCCGAAGCGATGTCGCTAGAGCCGGAAAATGAAAATTATACCGGCTTGCGCATGAAGCTTTTGTCGAGCAATTAATTAGACCGGAATTGGATTTCGATCGGCAAAGTGTCTCTGGTGCCAATATGGATAAATTGGTGTTTGATTACTTGCAGCATCTAATTTAGCCACTTGCTGGACAGTCAAATTCCAACCAAAAGAATCAAGATTTTGTTTAAGCTGTTCTTCATTACGTGCACCAATTATGACACTGGACACTGTCGGTCGTTGCAATAACCAATTTAACGCAACTTGCGCCACCGACTTTCCAGTTTCATTTGCCACCGCCTCTAGTGCATCTACAACTGTGTATAAATATTCATCCTCTACAGGAGGACCATACTCGGCTGTTGCATGCAAGCGACTAACTGACGGAAGCGGCTTGCCACGACCGATTTTTCCAGTCAGCCTTCCCCAGCCAAGTGGGCTCCACACAACTGTGCCAATTTTTTGATCAAGAGCAAGCGGCATCAATTCCCATTCGAATTCTCTGCCAATCAAAGAATAATAGGCTTGATTAGCAACATAACGAGACCAACCAAATTTATCGCTCGCGCCAAGCGATTTCATCAAATGCCAACCCGAAAAGTTTGAGCATCCAATGTAGCGAACTTTTCCACTTTGAACCAAATTTTCAAGAGTGGACAAAACTTCTTCAACCGGGGTGAGCGCATCAAAACCGTGCATGTAATAGATATCAATGTAATCGGTGCCCAGGCGGCGCAAACTGTTTTCGCAAGCCTTAATCAAGTGATGGCGCGACGAACCAACATCATTTGGTTTGTCCGACATAGCAAAAGTAGCTTTAGTCGAAATAATCATTTCGTCTCGTTTTTTACCAATAGCTTTGCCAAGAATTTCTTCGGAAGCACCAGTTGAATAAATGTCAGCAGTATCGAAAAAATTAACTCCAGCATCCATACAAACATCAATGAGCCGACTTGCTTCTTTTACGTCGGTACTTCCCCAGGCCTTAAACAGTTCACCCTTGCCACCAAATGTGGCGACACCAAAACTAAGCACCGGCACTTTCAGCCCGCTATTTCCAAGTTGCCTGAATTCCATAAATTGACTCCTGCTTATGAACGATTTGAATATTATCGACAATCTCACTTGCAATTTCGTCATTTTAGACAATTTCGCCATTTTTTATCTTTTGCTCTTGACTTTTGACAGAAGCTTCATGGAAGACTACACTTTTAGACACTCTGTAAAAGAACACAAAAGTGAGGGTATCCGCGTGTCTAAAGTAGTTGATAGTGAAGCGCCTAAAAGCCTTATTCTCGAATTGAAAACACCAGACGGACAAGTCTGGGGGACCTTGACTGCAGAAGGTCGCGAATTTAAAACTGGATCGGTCGGTTTCTACGCCAATGGCAAAATAAAGAATCCAAAAACCGGCTTGCCATACCAGGTCGGCACAAACATTATCCTGGTTGGAAGTAAAGGATAAAGCGCAAAATCGCCTGACAACTGCGAACTTTATCTATTGAGATAAAGCGCCAAAGAATTATCGGTTATCATTAAAGCTTCCCAATAAAAGGAGCTTGAGATGACTTCGCTCTGGCGTGTAACTGCGGTATCCTGTTTTGCTTTTCTGACTCTTTTTTGCACGGGACAAGCTTTCGCTGAAGATCTCAAAGCAAAAGGAATTACCAATGGTCCAGCGCGTATAACACTTGGCGACAATCTCGCTTATGTAGATTTACCTGCTGGCTATCTTTTCGCCAATAAAGAATTAGCCCAGAAATTTCTCGAAAAAGAAGGCAGTTCTACTCATGGAGTGCTTGGAATCATCATTCCCGAGAAAAAAAACGAGGAAGACGATTCGTTCAGTATCATCAGCAGCTACGACGATTCAGGCTATGTGCATGACAAAGATGCCAACGACTTGAAAGCTGACGAAATTCTCAAATCGTGTCAGGAAGGAACGAAGCAAGGAAATGAAAGGCGTAAAGAACTGAACATACCCCCCTTTTATGTGGGCGGCTGGGCAGAAAAACCTCAATATCAAAAAGATAAACATCAAGTAGTTTGGGCAATTGAAATTAAAGATCAGGATACGCCGCAAGCTCCGGTTGAAGCAATCAACTACAACACAAGAATTTTGGGTCGACAAGGTGTTTTGTCTATGAACCTTGTCACCAGCTTGAAAAAATTTCCGGAAAATAAAGCAAAAGCAATGGAATTGCTCAACAAGACCGAATTCACCAAAGGCAATACTTATGGTGAATATGTCGCTGGTAAAGACAAAGCTTCCGGATATGGTTTGACCGGGCTAATTCTTGGTGGTGGCGCCATGGCAGCTGCAGCCAAGATGGGCTTGCTTGGCGGACTCTGGAAGTGGGCAATCGGTCTTTTAATCGCTGGCAAAAAACTGATTATCGTGGCAGTAATTGGAATAGGTGCTCTGTTTGCCAAATTGTTTGGTAAAAAAGACGGCGGAAATAAATGATTGCAAAGATACAAGCGGCAAAATCAATTCATTTGAGTCTATTTCTGCCGCTTGTTTCGGGCATCTTACTTAGCTCATGTTCTACTTCTGGCGAAATATCCAACAATAAGAAAGAAGATTCTTCGACTAAAAACGCAGTAGAAGAGCTTTCGGCTAAAGAGCAAACTAAAAAAGAAATTGTGGAGATGGTGACTTCTCAACTAGAAAAAGCAGGATTCAAATTCGATCAGAGTAAAAAAGCTTTTACCCGAAGCCAGAAAGATTATCGAGACGAAATTACAGTGCAGGCAAATAATCGCGGCGATTTCTATTTTCATTTCGGTCGCATTTTTCCCGCGGTAGCAGATATGGTGGCACCATTCCAAGCTAAAAAATTATTCTCCACACCGGACCTGACAGTTTGGGATTCGTCGATGAACGCTGGTCCTAATTTTCCAGAGCATTATAAAACCGAGGGTGGTTGGAACTTGAGCGCCGATACAAAAGCGCAAGTAAAAAAAGAAGTGAGCGATTTCATAAAAGATTTTATGCTTGTCTGGTTGGATAAATTCCCCGACTTGAAAGCTGCTCGCGAAAAGCTCGAACGCAGGCCTATGATCAAAGCTGAGACTACAATTCAGATATTGGCCATTGATGTTTTACTAAAGGATAAAAAAGCCTTCCATCAAGAACTTGATCGCTCCATGCCAACAATTGAAAACAGCACAAGCCGCGACGCCCCCGACAAAGTACAGTCTTTTGTAAATGATGTTTATAAACAGCACCCAGAGTTCAAACAAAAATAGAGAAAAAAGAAAAAAATTATGGCAGAAATAAAAACCAATGTATGCGTAGTAGGAGGGGGACCAGCCGGCTTAATGGCTGGATATCTGCTTGCCCGTGCAGGTGTGGAAGTAGTAGTTATTGAAAAACACGGTGATTTTTTTAGAGATTTCCGCGGAGACACTGTTCACCCCTCCACTTTGCAATTAATGCATGAGCTTGGAATTCTTGAAGGCTTTCTTAAATTGCCTCATCAAAAAGTTTCGCGTCTAAGCGGACAGATAGGCGATGACAAATTTATGATGGCAGACTTCTCCTATTTAAATACTAAGTGCAAGTACATTGTCTTTATGCCGCAATGGGATTTCCTCAACTACATAAGTGAGCAGGGAGGCAAATATCCCAAATTCAATTTGCGCATGAATACAGAAGCGATAGGTTTAATCGAAGAGAACGACAAAATAATTGGTGTAAAAACCATCGACGATCAAGGCGAACTTTTGATTAAATCCAATCTTGTCATTGGCGCCGACGGAAGAAATTCGGTCATAAGAAAAAGCGCCGACATGCAAGTGGAAGATGTGGGTGCGCCAATGGATGTGCTCTGGATGCGGATATCTCGCAAGCCATCAGATCCAGAAGAAACAATTGGACGATTCGATGCTGGAATCATTCTCATTATGATTAATCGAAACGAATACTGGCAATGCGGTTTTGTCATTCCTAAAGGCAAGCTAGAAGAATACAAAGCACAAGGTCTTCAATCGATTAAAGAGCGCATAGTGGCAATGGCACCGTTTACTCGTGACACCGTAAATGATATCGCTAGTTTCGACGATATAAAACTGCTCACAGTCAAAGTAGATAGACTTTCCAAATGGTATAAAGACGGCTTATTATGCATTGGTGATTGTGCTCATGCCATGTCACCAGTGGCGGGAGTAGGCATAAATCTTGCAGTACAAGATGCTGTAGCAGCAGCCAATTTTCTCTATATGCCTCTGCTCAAAGGAACTTGCAACGAGTCTCACTTGCAACAAGTACAAGAGCGACGTAACTATCCAACCAGAATGACTCAGCGCGCTCAAGTGCTTATACAAAACAATGTGATTAAACCCACTCTAGAGAGCAACCAAATGAAAGCACCATGGTTTACCCAAGTATTCAAAACTCTACCGCCACTGCGAGCACTGCCTGCCAACCTAATAGGTGTGGGATTCAGACCCGAACATATACATAGTCCAGATACCAGAAAAACAGCCGGAGTCATTAAGTGATGTTATCTAAAAAATCGATTCTCGTTTTACTTGCCTCAATTTTATTAGCTCAAAATCCACTTATAGCGCTTGCTGCCGAACAATTTGATTTTGATCTGTATAAGTCGCTTGCAGCTTCAAAGTGCAAAGAAAACTTCTTATACTCACCCTACAGCGTTTCAAGCGCATTAACCATGACTTACACTGGCTCCAAAGATGCGACCAAAGAAGCGATGGCAAAGGTACTCAACTTGAGTGCGAAAAAAGATATTGAAGTGAAAGAGTCAGCTAAAGTAGATATAGATAGTCTGCAAAAATTAAACAACGGCTCCATTCTTGAAATTGCCAATGCTTTGTTTGCTAACAAAAATATCGATTTCTCCAAAGAGTTTCTTAGTGAAAATGAAAAGTACTTTTATGCTGGCACCAATTCGATGGACTTCAACGCACCAGATGCGGTGGAAAAAATCAACGACTGGGTTAAAGAAAAAACGCACGACAAAATATGTAAAATTCTAGACAAAGTAAGTGGCGATGCCATTTTATATTTGATCAATGCCATTTATTTCAAAGGCGCCTGGCAGAATCAATTCAAAAAAGAAGACACTAAAAAAGAAAAATTTTATCCGCTTGAGGGAAATGACCTTGATGTAATGATGATGTCCTTAAGTCGGGACTCCTTTTCATATGCCGAAACGTCAGACTTTCAGGCCATTCATTTACCATACAAAGACAATCGGCTTGGACTCTATGTTTTCTTGCCTAAGAAAGGTAAAACGTTAGACGAGTTTGAAAAGAAACTGGATCTTGCAAGCTTTGAAAAACATAGCCAACTTTTTTCGGGTCGCACTGGCACTTTGAAATTACCTCGCTTCAAAATCGAAGATGACATGAAGCTCAAAGAAAATCTATCCAAATTGGGAATGGAAGAAGCTTTCGACAAAAACAAAGCCGACTTCTCCCTAATGACCAATGAAAAAGGACGTGTTTTCATCAACGACGTAATCCATAAAACTTACATGGATGTAAATGAAGTAGGTACTGAAGCAGCCGCCGTAACTGCAGTAGAGATGTGTATGACCTCTGCCAGAATGGATCCAGAACCTGCTTTTGAAATGAACTGCAATCATCCGTTTTTCATAGCGCTACAAGACATGCAAACTAAAAAAATACTCTTTATGGGACATATTAATAAGCCATGAAAATTTTGAACAAAAACTCTTCCATACTCAAACTCGCATTTGCTGCTTCAATTGCTCTAGGTTTAACTCTATCGAGCAATCTGGCCTGCAAAGCAGACTCTTTTCAGTTTGATCTATTTAGGAATCTAGCCAAAAGCAAAGCAACCCAAAATCTTTTAGTTTCGCCATACAGCGTTGAAACCGCAATGACTATGACTGCTCTTGGAGCGTCAGGCTCCACTTATGAGGAAATGAAGAAAGCTCTTGATTTAGGGGATTCTGCCGACAAAATTGAGCAAAATGTTTTAAATGATTTGAACAGTTTAAATGAAGCCGACGAAACTACCAATCTTAAAATTGTCAACAATTTATTTGGCGAGAAAGAAATAAAATTTGATAAGTCTTACACAGGCTCGATGAGAAGCCATTTTCAAGCTGATCTAACTAGTCTTGATTTTGCTTCCAGCGATAGTGCGCAAAAAATCAACAGTTGGGTCAAAGCTAAAAGCGGCGGCAAAATTACAAGTCTGATAGATAAAATCGACCCTTCAGCCAGTCTTTATCTGATCAACGCAATTTATTTCAAAAGCACCTGGGCGGAGCAGTTCGATCCTAGCCTGACGAGTGAAAAATCTTTTCACACAGCCGATGAACAAATGATCAAAGTACCGATGATGGTGGCAGATCGTAAGAAATTCAAATATTTCTCAGATAACAAGTTGCAGGCACTTCGACTGAATTATAAAAATGGACGTTACTCGATGCTTTTCTTTCTACCAGACGAATCATCCAGCCTAAGCGAACTTGAAAGCCAACTGAGTGAAGAAACCTGGCAAAATTGGCTTTCTAGCTTTAATGAAAACCCAGGGAAAATTACCCTGCCGAAATTTAAAATAGAAGACAGTATGAAGTTGAAGTCACTACTTTGCACTCTGGGAATGTCCGACGCATTCGATTCGCAAAAAGCTGATTTCAGTAAAATGATCGACAAAAGCACCCAAACAGAACTATTTTTGAGTGAGGTAATGCACAAAACTTTTATAGATGTAAATGAAGAAGGTACCGAAGCCGCAGCCGCGACCGCTGTAGAAGCCAGCAGCAAAACACTCGACTTTACTTCTAAGTATTTTGAAATGAAATTGAATCGTCCTTTTCTTTTCGCACTACACGATCAAAAAACAAACAAGATTCTATTTCTTGGACATGTAGCCGATCCCAGTAAAAAATAGGCAATAAGTCTAATTTATGAAAGACAACGAAAAAAGCATCCTGGAGCGAATCTCAATTGCAGCACCATGCAGTGCCGACTGGGACAATATGGTGGGCGATGAGCGCGAACGCTTCTGTAACCAGTGCACCCTGAATGTCTATAACATCTCGAGTATGTCAAAATCTGAAGCAGAAGAATTTCTTTTGCTGCGCACACATGGGCGTGTTTGTGTTCAATTTTATAAACGCAAAGACGGCACCATAATCACAGACAATTGTCCCAAAGGACTGCGAGTGATTCAGGACAAAACGCGTAAATTGCTTCAAGCAGCAAGCGCCTTTTTGACCCTATTAGCTACTTCCAATTTGTTTGCTTGGGCTCAACAAACGAACGAGCCATTTCGTCCCATGCCCTTGCGCGGCAAAGTCGTAGTCAAACCAGACACTAATAAAACAGAACCAAACAAGCCTGATTCGAATAAGCCCGATTCGAATAAGCCCGATTCGAATAATCCAGACAAAAATAAGTCTAATCAAGAGATTAGACCATTGCGTGGTGAGGTTTATATCCCGCTCAAGAAAGATGATCCTGCTTGCTTTTTGGAATCGGAGAAAATTCTGAAAGACAAGATAGTTAATTTGGAAAGCACAAATAAAGACAAGCTTGCGATAACTAGAGCGCATCTAGATCTTGCCAGTTTTTATCGTTCTAAAAATCATCTTGATAAGGCAGATAGCGAATATGCAATTGGCGTCAAAATGCTTGCGAAAATGCCTAGTCAAAAAGATTTGTATAAAAATTCTATTTTAAACAGATTGGCGGTTCTCAAATTGCTTGGCAAAAGTAATGAAGCTGCCAAATTGGAAAAATTAATTCCCACAGATAGAAAATAACTCAATCTTGCCATTTAACTATTTGATACGTGACGCTTTAGAATCTGATGCTGAGGGCATAATCACAGTCCATCAAAATGCAGTACATGTGACCGCTAAAGATTTTTATGAGCAGGAAATTTTAGATGAATGGTCTCCTATTTTTTCTAGTCGCACTTTGCTAATGCAAGAAAAATTAGAGAAGAACCCGGAGAATTCAATCATCTTAGTAATTGAATCTGATGGCAAAATTGCTGGATTTGGAGAAATTGTGCCTGCACAAGAAGAATTACGTGCTGTCTATATAGACCCGCAATTTGCGCGCATAGGTTTTGGTAGAGCACTTCTGCAAGAACTTATTTCCCGCGCAAAAAAACAAGGCGTTGCCAAATTGATATTGCATGCGTCGTTAAATGCAAAAAATTTCTATGTTCAAAACGGCTTTAAAATCGATGGCGAAGGAAATCACAAACTGAGCTCAGGTTGTTTAATGCCATGCATTTTTATGAGCAAAAATCTCGCCTAATTTCCAAGTCCACCCGAATCAAGGGCACCCGCCGGGTTTGCGCCGTTTCGTCCCAACGCATTAAGATCTAATCCGATATCGGAATACGTTTTAGGATCGACAAGACCCTGAGACGGCGAAATTGCGGAAAGACCGCCGGGGGACTGTTTTTTGATCAAAAGCTTTTCAGCAAGAGCCGACACGCCGCTTATGTCAACAGAGGTGTGACGAGGTCCAAGCCCAAACCAGGATCGTTTAGTTTCAATTCTGTCGCCTAAAAGTGACGAGCCTTTAATGGAATTGCGACCAAAAATATTTTTCTCAACCGATACACCATTTCCCAAAATGCTTACTGCATTTTTCTTTTTGCCAAAAAAACTTTTGTCTGATTCGTATCCGTTACCAAGACGGTCTTGCAATTTAACGGTCTTAGTACCAAATAGTCCTTTTTTGACCATAACAGACTCGCCCTTGCCAGTTTTAAACTCCCAAGTATCAAGTGCGAATGCGCTAGGACTTGCCACCGCAATTGAAATTGCTAAAGTAAGGGCTGAAAAAATACTTTTATTTCGAAATAACATAATGGGTGCCTCTTTCCTAATCTATCTCAATAGAAGAGGAGTAAGGCACGAATGTTCCCAAAAGTAATTTGTTTCAGTCGTTTTGATACACAGGTGCTGCTGCATCACCACCGTAATAGTGATTCATGCACCAGAAACTGAGAGTGTTTTCAGATGGTACACCATTGCTAATAACACGCACTGGCAAGGTTCCTCCAGAAGAGCCCCAGTCCGGAATCACGCAAGTTAGAATATTAGAATTAACAGAAGTCACATTAGCAGTATAAGGACCTATTCTCACAACATTATCACTTGCATTGGGAGCAAAATTAGATCCAGATATAGTTAGATATCCACCTGATGGTCCGCCATATGGCGTCATACCAGTAAGATGAGGAGGAAGAGAAATAACTCCTACTCTTATAGGGTCGCTAGTTTCGCCAAGAGCTCTCACAACTAGAGAAACACTTCCAGCCGAGGAAATTCCCGACGGAGGTTTCACTACAAGAATACGCGAATTGGCTTGAACAACTTGAGCGGGCTTACCATCGAAGGTAACAGTATTTTCGTTTGGATTCACACTAAATCCGGTGCCGTGTATTAATACTTCTTTTCCATCTTGAACCTTCGTGCAATCAAGCACTGTCAATTTATTTTTAACAGTGGTAAGAGCCCAACTAAAAATGGCTCCTTTACTGCCTTCGCCTTCTACAAACAATTGCTTTCCGTTTTTGGACAACAATCCTGAGACATCAACGGTGATTGCATGCTTTTTTGTGAAAGCATTTTCGTCTGCCAAAATTTCTCCAATTTCACTCTGACGTTCACCTGGAGGTGATAGAAAAACACGAATCCAGCTAAATCCTGCTCTACCGCCATATCCGTTATAAAAAGTCATCCAGAGCGGTTGAGACTCTTGCTGAGCAGTAACATTTACTGCTGCGGAAAATTTCTCAAGCTTACCTGAACCCTGACAAACAAACGGTCCTCCTTCTTGCACCAGTTGCTGGGCGAGACTATATGCCGGACATGCCATCACTATAGATACTATAAGAGAAAGACAAAGACTAAAGCGGTGGATTGACATTTGCTATTCTCCCATCTTCATAATGGCTATCAATTCTTCTTGAATTGGACTGCCTGCTACGATTACATTTTTGGCATCACCGATGTAAACATCGATTTCACTGCGCACACCAAATTCTTTCATATAAATTCCTGGCTCAATCGAAAAACCGGTACAAGGAAGCAATTCTCGCTCATCACGAGTTTCTAGATTATCTATGTTAGCCCCGTTTCCATGCACTTCTTCACCAATAGAATGTCCTGTGCGGTGTACGAAATATTGCCCGTAGCCCTTGTCTTTAATGTGCTTGCGAGTGACATCATCAACCTGCCAACCATAAAGTTTTTTGCCTGAGCTAACAGCCTCTTTGACGAAATCGAGACCGGCATTACGGGCATCTCTTACAATTTCAAAAATATCGATATATTTTTGTGGAATGGTATCACCCACATAAGCGGTCCAGGTGATATCTCCATAAACAGATTGGGGAACATCTTCTTGCTTGGCCCATAAATCTATCAAAAGAAAATCACCCACCTTGATTGGCTTGTGAATGTCTTGAGTTGGCTGATAATGCGGATTTCCGCAGTTTTCATTCACTGCCACTATTGGAGGTGAATATGTATAGAGTTTATTCTCATTAAATTTAGAAACGATAAATTGCTGAATATCATATTCGGTAAGCGATTTGCCTGCGTTCAATTCTTTTTTCACTTGAGCAAATGCAAGGTGCACAATTTCTTTCAATTTTTCAGTAGCAAAAACGTGACTATCCAACTGCTCCTTGGACCATGTCGCTTCAAAATGTTGGACCAAATTTGCCGACGATACCACTTTGACACCAAGCGAGGTAATTAGTTCAATAGTGCCTGCATCCACACGAGACACGTATGGAACCGCATTGCGAGGAGAGTATTGCATCGCTACATTTTTTGCATCAGCCAGAATTTCGCTAAGTGCGCTCTCCATTTCTTGCCAGCCGACATATTCGACTTTACGCCCAGGTAGCGAGTCTAGAGCACCCGATTCTATTTTATGGACCAGTTTTACCGGCTCACCACTTTTGGGAACGAAATAGTACCAACGTCTTGAGAACATGTGCGTTTCGGTCAATTTCAAAGTTCCAAGCGCAATAGGATCATTGTTCTTGAAAAAATAGAAAAGCCAGCCGTCGAAAGACTGTTCAGCAAGCTTTGACTGAATCTTTTCAAGAGGAAACGCAGTTTTGGTCTTGGATGCGATGCTCATTGGATAAGGCTCTCACTATGAAAGATGAACGGGCTAAGTGTTGGCATCATGATAGATCCATCGTGCTAAAAACTGTGTCGAATCTGGCAAAACGCGCCCTTTAACTTCAGTTAATCTCCAATCGGATGACGGAACATAATGAATCCATGGGCGTCGATGAGACGATGTGAACCGTGAAAATTTTGGAGATTGCGTATGAACAGCATCCAGCGAGCGATATGCTTAATATCGATAGGAACAGTAGGGCTTTCTTCCCTCACGTCAGTCACAAAAGCATCTGCCCAGACAGTACTTACCGGAAATATTGAAAATAGCGCCACCATGCCGCGCTTAATAAGACAGACACCTGCACTTGACACTACAGTGGTGCAGGTACAAAAAAATTCTTTGCCACAAAAACGCGCATCATATCAAACTGGTGCCACTAAATATGTAGTGGTGAAACAACCAATAATTCAACGTGTCTACGTACAAGACAATAGAACCTTCTTTCAAAAACACCCTAAAGTCAAGGCTGCTACTGTCGGGGCAGGTGTGGGGGCTGCAGCAGGAGCTGTCACAGGTCTCATCAGTGGACGTGGCGTTGTGCGCGGTGGACTGATTGGAGCAGGAACAGGTGCTGGCGTAGGACTTGTACGTTCAAGCGATACACTTAAAAGACATCCCATTGTTAGAGACGTTGCAACAGGCGGCTTGGCGGGACTTGGATTTGGGGCTGCAGCAAGCAGACGCAGCACACGAGTCTGGCAGGGAGCCGGCGTAGGATCGGCCGCTGGTCTTGCTTACGGACTGTTAAAACACGGATTGAGGTAGGATTATGCACAGTAAAAAGTTTAAATTTATGGTCTTTCCCGCGCTGGGAGCCGGTTTACTTGTAGCTGCAGGTTTTGCCATTTTCCACTCAGATCCAAATGTCATGAAAATCGAGGCAGACAAGCTAATCGAGAAAGACAACTACACCCAGGCACAAGTGCTACTTTCCAATGCAATTGCAAGCAAAGAAAAAAGCAAACAAGAAGATATGAGTAAGGCATCGCTGCTTTTATCAATGGGCAAACTCAAAGCTGCTCAAGGCAAATTTGCTGAATCGAAAAAATATTTCGAAGATGCAGCCGCTATTCAAAATAAAGCGATGCGTCCGCAATTATTGCGGTTAGCCGAAAGCTTGACTGGTGCAGGTTCGGCACTATCTCGACAAGGTCAACACGAAAAAGCGGAAGAAATTTTGCAACAAGCGCTAACCATAAGAGAAAATAATTTAGAAGCGGGCGACCCAGCCATAGCCGATACCGAAAACGCCCTTGCTGAGCTTTATTACGCTGCCGGTTATTATCCTCAAGCCGAGGCTATGTTCAAAGAAGCTTCTGGCATTTATGAGAAAAAGTTTGGAGCAGAAAGCACTAAAGTAGCCATAGTTCGCAACAATTTAGGCGGTCTATATTTCATGCAAGGAAAAGTGGCGCAGGCAGAACCTTTATTTCGCTGGTCTCTTTCTACATTTGAACGTACTTCAGGCAAAGATTGTGTCAACGTTGCAAATTCTCTTGTGAATTTGGCTGAAGTTTTGCGCATGCAAAAACGTTATTCAAAAGCAGAACCTATGCTTAAGCGAGCAGTTTCGATTTATCAGGACAAACTGGACAAAGACAGTCCAAATCTTGCAAATGCCCTCAATAATTTGGCTTTAATATGTCGAATGCAAAACAGAATGGCTGATGCTGAGCCGTATTACAAACGATCAATCGCAATTTACGACAAATCTCAAGAGAATAAAGCTGGTCTTTCAAGCGCACTAAGCAATTATGCCGAATTATTGCAAGCCACCGGAAGACCGGCTGAAGCCTCACAGATGCGCTATCGAGCCCAAAACAAAATTGCTCAGAGATAAGCGCCTAGAGACGTAAAGAGGTATTGTCTTGTATGATCTGACAATCTTATAGAAGGTTAGAAGCATATATGACGACAGATGACAAGAGTGGCGATTCGCCAAACGATGACAAACCCCGCACTATGCGCATGTCGCAAGAAGATGCTTCAGCCTATAAAGAAAAACGTTCAAAAGATGACGAGTCTTCAAGCGAAGGCGGCGATCGTCCCCGTCGTTCAGACAAAGACAGGGGACAAGGTCCAAGACCTGCCAAACCAGCTAATGTAAATCTCAATCTATCGCCTCGAATGCTCGATATTGCAGAGGGTCTTGCTGAAGAAGCGAAGATGTCGGTCACAACATTTCTAACTGAAATTCTCAAATATGTTCTAACTACTCAAGCCGATCAAAGAGGCATGAATGACAGGAAATTTACATCTGAGTTCAAAAACGAAAACGAGGTAAAAACAACTCGTTGGAGTCCAGAACCAAGAGCAAAAAAAGATTTCGATTCGCCTGAATCAGAACTTGAAGCCATAGATGGTCTTGATTTAGAAGATCTAGAAGAAGGTGAGGAAAGCCAAGCTGGAGAGTCAGTGCGCAAGCCAAGATTCAATGGCGATAGACAAGGTCAGGGGCGCGCTGGTGCTGGTGCTGGTGGTGGCGGCGGATTCGGTGGAAGAGGTCGCAGCTTCGGCGGTGGCGGCGGTGGTGCCCGCGGCAGATCTGGCGGTGGTGGTTATGGCGGCGGCGGTAGTCGCGGCAGATCCGGTGGCTCTGGTGGCTCCGGCGGTGGCGGCTATGGTGGTGGTTACGGGGGCGGCGCAGGCCGCGGCAGACCCAGCGGTGGTGGCGACGGCGGCGGATACGCTGGTGGCTCCGGTGGTGGTAGTTATGGCGGTGGCGCAGGCCGCGGCAGACCCAGTGGCGGTGGAGAAGGCGGCGGTTACGCTGGCGGCTCCGGTGGTGGCTATGGCGGCGGCGCAGGTCGCGGCAGACCCAGTGGCGGTGGAGAAGGCGGCGGTGCTCGCGGCAGAACCGGTGGTGGCGGCGGATTTGGCGGCGGCGGTGCCCGCGGCAGATCTGGTGGCTCCGGTGGTTCTGGTGGCGGATTTGGTGGCGGCGGTGCACGCGGCAGATCTGGTGGTTCTGGTGGCGGTGGCGGATATGGTGGTGGCGGCGCAGGTCGCGGCCGATCCGGAGGCTCCGGTGGTTCTGGCGGCGGTGGCGGATTTGGTGGTGGCGGCGCAGGTCGCGGCCGAGCTGGCGGCGGCGGTGGCGCTGGTCGCGGCAGATCCGGCGGCGGTGGCGGCGGACGCGGCAGATAAGGGATACAGGGCTGATTTGATTTGGTATGGAAATTAAGCCATATCTAAGATCAATTACGTTATCGATTCCTCCAGGAAAAGCGCCCGAAGAATTTCCATTTTGCATTCCAGCAATTTACAAATTGGAGCGCATGGATTTTCATCCTGACGTAACCTTTTTGGTGGGTGAAAATGGCTCGGGTAAGTCGACTTTGCTAGAAGCGATTGCATCTAGCATGCAATTGTCTGGCGAGGGTGGAACAGGAAATTTTCATGTCGAAGACGAATTCGGCTCCACCAATTTATGCGACTATATTCAAAGCAAAAAAAGCTTCCAAAAGCCTAAAGATAGATTCTTTCTCAGGGCAGAGAGCTTTTTCGATATCGCAAGCTATTTAGATAAGCTCTGGAGAGATCCAGATGCTTGTACTTCTAAAGAACAAGTTTTCAGACGTTACGGAGGAAAGTCTTTGCATGAGCAATCTCACGGAGAATCTTTTCTTGCTTTGTTAACGCATGGACTTGGCGGCAAAGGATTCTATTTATTTGACGAACCTGAAGCAGCACTATCTCCAAGCAGACAATTGTCTGCCTTAGTGCGCATAGACGATTTGGTCAAAGATCAATCTCAGTTTATAATTGCTACGCATTCTCCTATTTTGATGGCATATCCCAATGCCAAAATATTTTTGTTCGATTCAGATGGATGCAGACAAATATCGTTCGAAGAAACAGAGCACTATAAAATAACTCGTGATTTCCTCAACAGCTATCCAAAACGCCTGCAACAACTTTTAAGCAATGACCAATACGAAAGAGACGAAATGGAGGATTGAACACAATTAAATGACTAAAAATGCAAAAAACCTATTTTCGTTTCTAAACATATTGTTGTTGGTCGTGATGATATTTGCGAAAAACCCAGCTATTGCGCAAGAAGAAGACAACTTCGATCCCCACACTCCCGTTACAGACAAATGGGCTTTGGTAGTTGGAATCAGTAAATTTGCTCGCTCAAATCTAAATCTAAAATATGCAGCCAAAGACGCTGATGATTTCAAAGAATTTTTAGTAAACAAGTGTCATTTTGCACCCGATCATATTTTGAGTTTGGAGAATGAAAAAGCAACCAGAGACAATATAATGGAAGTATTGGGTGACAGTTGGCTACCGCGCGTGGCTATAGAGTCGGATTTGGTGGTAATTTTCTTTTCCAGCCACGGAAGCCCGTCAGACATGGATGTTGCCGGGGTCAATTATGTGGTGGCACATGATACTAACCCAGAAAAATTATTCACCACTGGAATTTCAATTCAAAATTTAGCTAACACCATCAAAGAGCGAGTCAAAAGCAAAAGGGTGCTTATTATCCTAGACGCCTGCCATTCCGGTGGTGCCAGCTCAAGTAAAGGAATAGTTCGCACAGCCAATGTCGATGCAAAACAAATAGCTCAAGGCACAGGACATGCCGTTATCTGTTCAAGCGCCAAATCCGAATCGTCCTGGGAATCAAAAAACTACAAGAATGGTGTTTTCACGCATACACTAATAGAAAGTTTTCAAGCTAATGGTAGCAACACCAAACTAAGCGAGGCTTTTAGTAAATTAAAAACTGGAGTTCAATCCCAAGTAGCCGCAGAGCGCGGAGTCAGTCAAACACCCGTCTTAGAAACAAGCAAATGGAAAGGCGACGAACTAGTATTGGCTATTAACCCAGTCAGTCCCCGCCCAGTTCCTGAGCAAGTCTGGCAAGGACTCAAGTCGCTTGAAAACAAACCAGAGATTGCAGTTAGCAATACGAGCGCCGAATCAAACAATAAAACCACTCAGGCATCTGCACCATCTGCAATACCAGATATTAGCGGTGATTTTCTTGGCTCTAACGGTTTGAAATATACTTACTGGCAGAAAGAACGCGAGTGCGGATGGAATATGCCACAGTTTGGAGTGAAGGGAGACTGTAGTATTTCACTAGATGGCAAAACGCTTTACTCAAGCTGGACGGGCTTTATTTCTGGCAAAAGCACCGCTACACTTGAATGCGATGAAAATGGCAGAGTGGTAAAAATTACTGCCAATGACGGAACGATTCTGGAGCGCTTGAACAAATAGTGCTACTTGACCATGTCTTTTACTTTATTGCGATAGCGATAATAATCTTGTTTATATTTCTCAGGGACTTTCAAATCTTTCAATTCGACACCCAAGTTTGATAAATTGAATCCGTTACTTTGCGTTGTTGGTTGACCCGTCGGGATGGGCGTAGTTTGCTGATTTTGAGCATTAACTATTCCAGTGGGATTTGATACTGGTGCTATATTGGAATTTAATGGTGCATTTACCCGATTACTCAAATTGGTGCCAAGTTTTTTATCCACCATAATTTTGATTTCTTGCTTAGCGCGATCTTTGATGCCACCTGTCATTTCGTTCGCTCCTGATTGTAAGACAGGCTGAGCTACAGGCTGTTGCACCGGCATCGGTGCCACCTGATTTTGTGAAGGAACAGCAAGCGGTTGATTGTTATCTAATTTATTTCGAAGCACATCGCGTAACTCGTAGAAAATTTTCTTCTCAGATTGTCCTTGAGCGCAAACTTCTACTTGCATTTGCAAACAAATCAACGACAAAGCTATTTGCGTATGAATAAACAGTTTTGGACTCATGTGCATGCCCTTTACCAGTATTTATTTATATTATACTCTTGCCAACCCATTAATATTATGATGGTGGCATGAATCAAGCCCAAATTCTAAAGTTGGTTGACCATCGCGCCTATCCACCTCCAGAGACTCCGTGGCTCATGACCCAGAGCTGGGACGAGCTCTTATTTGCTCATTGGAGAGTACCAGTACGACAAATGGCTTCGCTTATTCCAAGAGTTTTTGAAGTAGATACATTCGACAACAGCGCCTGGATCGGAGTCGTACCCTTTGTAATGCGCAAAGTGCGTTTTGCCAAAACACCGTTAATGCCCTATATCAGTGAGTTTCTCGAACTAAACGTTCGAACTTATGTGCGATATAAAGGGGAGCCAGGGGTCTATTTTTTCAGCTTGGATGCATCAAATCCACTTGCCGTGGATGGAGCGCGAATATCGTATAGCTTGCCTTACTTCAATGCCAGAATGCGTAAAAGAGAGGTGAACGACTGGTCTTTGTACGAAAGTAAACGCGACGACAAAAGAGGCGATGATTGCCAACTGAAAGTTTTGTATCGCCCTGAGCCTACGTTTATCGATGCCACCAAAGACCCTGATGGACTGCCTTATTTCCTCACTGAGCGCTACCGACTGTTTACTAAAAAAGGTGATGACGTCTACAAAGCAGAGGTACACCATCCGCCATGGCCGTTGCAACTGGCAAAAGCACAGTTTACAGTCAATACCATGCTTTGTCCGTTTGATATAAACACCCAAGATGAGCCGGTTTTATACTATTCGCATCAACTGCTCACACTTGAATGGGCGCCTCAATTGTGCTAAATTCTCTGGCATAGGACGGCTTTGTTTATGAATGATTTCGTAATAGCTCGTTGCCAAATGGGAATGTCGATGTTTTTTCACATCGTGTTCGCCGCTGTCGGCATCGCGTTACCGCTCATGATGTGCCTTTCCGAATGGTTATGGCATCAAACCGGTCATAAAGAATATGAAGAGCTAGCTAAGCGTTGGGCTAAAGGCACTGCTATATTGTTTGCAGTAGGGGCAGTTTCTGGAACTGTCCTTTCTTTTGAACTAGGATTATTATGGCCTGGATTCATGCGCTTTTCTGGTGAAATAATTGGACTGGCTTTTGCACTAGAAGGAATCGCATTTTTTACCGAAGCTATTTTTCTTGGCATTTATTTATATGGCTGGGATAAGGTACCACGCAAGGCTCATCTTTTTGCAGGAGTGATGGTGGCACTCAGTGGTGCCATGTCTGCTCTATTCGTCTGCCTGGCAAATGGATGGATGAATACTCCAACTGGTTTTCGTCTAGAAAATGGAAAGCCAGTGGACATCGAACCACTATCTGCGCTTCTCAATCAAGCAGGTATTCCTGAAGCAGTTCACATGCTCATCGCGGCTTATGCAGCAACGGCTTTTGCTGTAGCTGGAATTCACGCCTTGTTACTTCTTAAAAATAAAAAAAATTTGTTTCACCGTCACGCACTGTCGCTAGCTCTATGCCTTGGCGGTGCAATGGCATTGATCCAACCCATATCAGGCGATGTCATGGCGCAGTTAACGGCTCGTGTACAACCGGTAAAACTAGCTGCTATGGAAGCGCACTATGAAACCGCCGCTGGTGCAGCAATTGATATTGCCGGAATCAAAGTTCCAAAATTGCTTAGTTTGCTTGCTTTTCACGATCATAAAGCTGTGGTCAAAGGTTTAAACGATTTTCCTAAAGAAGACTGGCCAAATGTACCGATTGTTCACACCTGCTTTCAAATCATGGTGGGATGCGGAATGTTAATGATGGCGATATCGCTTTGGGCAGGTATTCATTTTTTCAAATCCAAAGAACTACCCGACTCAGACATTTTTCTAAAAGCAGTAGCTCTGGTATCACCGCTTGGTTTTATAGCAATTGAAACTGGATGGATGGTTACTGAAGTAGGACGCCAACCCTGGATTGTCCAGAATATATTGCGCACGTCTACTTCAGTGACACCAATGCCGGGATTGGCTTATACGTTTATTTTATTCACTCTTTTGTATATATTTTTAGCATTGGTTGTTGTTTTTCTAGTTTTCAGACAAATAGCAAAGAGTCCTCTGATAGTGGAGAGTAATGTCCCTACCGATAAGCAATCCTGAAATAATTTGTCTTGCCGGTATCATCAGTTTGACACTGTATGCGGTTATGGGCGGAGCTGATTATGGTGGCGGATTTTGGGATTTAATGGCGACTGGTCCAAGAAAAGCATTTCAAAGGCAAACAATCGAAAAAGCGATAGGACCTATTTGGGAAGCCAATCACGTATGGCTTATTTTAATGGTGGTGCTTTTATTTAGTTGTTTTCCACCTGCCTTCTATGCCATTTCAATAGCTTTGCATATCCCAATTACAATTTTACTTTTTGGCATAGTTTTTCGCGGCTCGGCTTTTACATTTAGAACTTATGACAGCCACCAAGACCAGGTACAAGAGCGATGGGGACGTGTGTTTGCTATTTCCAGTACTGTTACACCAATTATGCTTGGTGTTATAGTTGGTGCCATCTCAAGCGGCAATATTTTGACTGAAGGCAGCTTTCATAACGTATTCATATTGCCATGGATACAACCTTTTCCAATTGCCACAGGTATATTTGCCCTTTGTCTTTTTGCTTATCTTGCATCTGTGTATCTGACGGCAGACACGATAGATCCTGAACTACAAAATGATTTTCGGACCAGAGCTTTTGTATCTTCATGTGCTTCGGGTATCATGGCATTAATCGTATTTATTTTAGCCAAAGATGGTGCTCCTGCACTTTTCAAAGACTTAAAAGTTCTTTCGCCAGTATATATCTGTACTGCACTAACTGCCTTGACCACTTTATTTTTTCTAGCTAAAAGACAATTTCGCATTGCCCGTTATGGCGCTGCTCTGCAAGTTTCCCTCGTGCTTTGGGGCTGGGCGTTTGCGCAATATCCTTACTTGGTTAGACCCAGTTACACAATAAACAATTCAGCAGCCAATGCAACCACGATAAATTTAGTGATTTTAGCGCTAATTGCCGGGGCTATTCTGCTTATACCTGCATTTTATTATTTGTACAAAATATTCAAGCTCAAGCCAAATTGAACAATTGATAGTAGGATAAATCTATGAAAAAACAAATGTTGTTAGCTTCTATTTTGAGTTCAAGCCTGGCTATGTCGACACTTGTAGCTCACGCTGAAGTCGACCAGGTAGCTAATGCCAAAGCGCGCTTGAAGGAATTTGAATCCAAACATGGCACCAAAAATAAAGACTACTATTTAATGGTTGCAAGCCTTGCTCAAGCCTATCAATATGCTGGCAAAAGAAAAGAAGCAAATGAATATTTCAAACAATCGCTTTCGTTGGCCGAGAAACAAGAAAATGGAATAGCTATTACAGCTTATCAAAAACAAAGTTGGGCTAATACTCTTTTGTTTGGTACTCAAAATGTAAGCAAAGAAGACCGTGAAGAAGCGATTGCACTATTGCATGGTCACGAAAAATATTTAGACTCAAAAGTTGCTGACCCACACGATTATTTGAATATTGCAGCCACTTATTGCAGAGCAAAAGAATGGAGTGAACTAAAAGCGCTCGAATCTAAAATCTCGACAAAACTGGACAAAGCGGCAAACAACACTGAAAGTAAAGGCAAAATTTATCACATCATAAATGGTTTTTTCATACTTGGAAATTTGCATGTAGAAAAGAAAAACAGGCAATATATCGGCATTGCCACTAGTCCTGAAGAATTAGAAAAAGCTGTTACTTATTTTCAAAAGGCTATTGCTTTGTGCGAGCGCCTATCAGATAAAGATAGTTACGCTATCGATATGTACAGACGCATCGCACCATTTTACAAAGCCAATGGCAGAACTGAATTGGCAGCAAAATACACCAAGGTTTTGTCGAAAGCTCTTGGTTCTTCAGACCCTGCAATTTTATTTCCCCCAGTAGATCTATGCCCAGCTTGTGGGCGCGGCTAGGTCCTATTTCAAGGTCGATTACTTAGACAAACTATCGATGATTGATTGTTGTAGCCCTTTTGAGTGCAATTTATTTATGTCTGAAATTTGGACGATATCATATTTGGCACCAGCATCAGTCAATCGATCGAGTGCAGCAATATCGGCTGGAATTGGCTTATCATCAAGAAGTAATAAATTAATGCGCAAATCATATGGACCGGCGCTGCCATTAGCTGCTGCGACTATCAAGTCTTTAATTTCTTGCCTAAATCCAAAGCCACCATCGGTCAAAATTGTAATAACCATGGGACGCTTGGTTAGCATCGCTCGCGACAATGCATCTTCCAGGGGTGGAAATAAGTTAGTGCCACCTTCTGGTTTTCTCTGCACAAAAATATTTTGTACTTCACCGCCAAAACATGGTTGATACAATTGATACTTGTCAGTAAAAGGCATCAGGGCAATGCCTTTCTTCAATGAATTTTCCATTTGAGACGACATCGAAATCATTTGTTTTTGAGCCCAGGTCCATTTAGAGGTATTGATGTTAGCTCCAATGCGCTGAGACATTGACCCCGAACAATCAAGAATCAAAACAACGTCGTATTCTCCAAGAGCTTTGATATCCTTGTGCAAAGTCATTTTCTTTGGTGTCGAATTATTTTTGCTTGCCTGCGCACATAATTGTTTAAACTTATCTAGATGTCCGCGCTCTTGCTCTAGCAGTCGCTGTGTATCGGCATTAGGAACCATCACAGGCTCAGGCATTTCGTCCATGAATTTGTCGATTTTGCTCTGAATAGTTGTCTTTGTGGAAGTTTTATTTTTGGCAGTAAGGCTACTATTGGTTGATTCTCGAAGAGCCTGAGCACTTACTGGAAGTGTCACATCCATTTTTGCGCCCTGACGTTTCAAAGTCAGTTTCAACATATTATTTTCAATGCTGGCACCTTCGATTTTGTCATTTTCAGCTACACCATAATATGAAGCGGGACTGCCCAAACGTATTTTGGTTACTGTAGCGGGAAGAGACTCTTTATCCAGAGTGATACCAGCCGATGTACAAAGATAAATGAGTTGATTAATCGTTCCTTTTAGAAGTACAGGCTTCACAGATGCATTTGGTGGCACAGCAAGTGCAGTAGCGGTGCTGAAACAAAGAACCAATAAAAATGAAAGAATACTTCTCACTTGCTGACTTTCTCCACTAAAACAGCGGTTCCATAGCAAAGAACTTCTGTCACGGGCTGACCGCCATTGTCACACGAAGTGCTATCGTATTTTACTCCTATTAAGGCATTTGCGCCCAGTTCGCGCGCTTTAGTCACGGCCAGATCAAAGGCAGTCTGCCTGGCTTTCTCTGCCATCGCCACATAAGAATTTATTTTACCGCCAGCTAGTTTTTGAAAACCGGCGGTGAGGGATTGACCAATTGTAGGCTGGCGCACCGTGACACCACGCACAATACCGCGATATTCCTTGACATAATATCCATCAACTGATGATGTTGTAACTATAATCATGTCAGAAGGTGCGGGACTGGCTGAACCGCCTGAGGCACTATTTTCTTCAGCATGCACAGGTGCGCTTTGTAAGCCAAGTTGAGCCAATATGCAAAATACAAGTGCTGCCTTTTTCATTAAAAATCTCCTATTGTTCCGAATCTGAATGTGGTTTTGCTGGTGGTATCGTCAATATAAGTTCGCGCCCCTGCCACTTTGTTTTTAATACAGGAGTTTGAACATGCCCTCTGTCCTTTAAAACTTCTGATTCGACATTGTCTTGCATTGTCTTAAATGCTTCACCAAGAGAATTCTTACTATTTGTTCGCAGCGCTTTTAGCAACTGAGCAGTAAAAACTCCGTTATCGTATCGCTTCGATTCCCATGAAACCTGGTCAGGCTTTGACGAGCAAATTACCATTTGTCCCGTTCCAATCGGAAATGCTTCTAGATTGATGTTGCCATCGCGCTTCAGTCCTTTTGCGGCATCTGCAGCCCCACTATGACAAGCGTCCATAATTAAAACTGAGCGTTTGGCATGTACTCTAGACTTCAAGGCAAATGCCAGATCTTGCACAGCAAGACCAGTAGCATAAAGTCTTTGCGGATCTGTATTGTGCATCACAAGATAATTGACGCCCTCGCCATCAAGACTTGAAGGACTTCCGTGAGTAGACAAATAAACAACAACTAAATCATTTGGATGAGCGCGCTTGGGCAACCACTTATCTCCAAGCTCGGTCAAAACTCGCTCTTTGGTTGCCTCTTCGTCAACCAATAGTTTGACATGATCAGGTCTGAAATTAGCTTCGTTAATTAGGTAGTCTCTAAAATCTTTTGCGTCTTTGGCGGGGAATTTCAAATTGATTCCAGAATTCTCAAACTTACTGACTCCTACAACTAAAGCCCATTTATCGTCAATCGGCGTCTCTTCCACAGGAGTGCTAGTCGAATCTTGAATGATTACTTGCGGAGTCTGAAGCGGTTTTGAAATTGGTGCGATAACAGCAACTTGTTGCGATAGTTGCGAAGGAGACTGGACTGGTGCCTGCATCTGGACTGGTGCCTGATATACCTGAGCAGGCTGATAAACTGGAATCATTGGTGGTGCTGAGCCAATAAAATTGGCGTTTCTTGATGCTCGCGCTGCTCTTGCTTGTTCTGCCTTTCTTTGCAATACCTGTGCTTGTTGTGAATAATTTCTTGGTGCATATTGCTGACGTCTGGCCTCGTTAGAAGCACGTAGTTGAGCTATACGTTGAATCTCAGCTTCTCTACTTGATTCAGCCTGGTATCGCATCGCTGTAACTTCTTCTAGCTCAGGCGATATTTCATCTCGATTAACTGACCAGTAAGTTGCCTCGCTTCTTGTATTCGCACGACGATCCGGTCTTTGGAGAGGCACAGAGTTCGTGAGCGTAATGCGATAGACGAAGTTTTTCACTTTATCGTCTTTATAGAATCGAACCTGTATCAACACTGGCTGAGCACTGTTCAAATTGAATTTGGTAGTGGCAGCAGTCATTGCACTTGTAGCTGCAAAACTTAATCGGGCAACGCGATTGCCTCGAATGTCTGTGCAATTAACTTCCATCGTTGCCGCATAAAAGTCGGTTTTACCGTCTGCAGTCAAAACAATTTCGCCAGGTCCGCCAAAAAATTGATAATAAGTATCGCCACCTTCGCCATGCTGAACGCCAATTATTTGATTGCCCGTCATGACTGTAGGTCGATAACGATCGGTTGAAGGGGTTTGGGCCAGGACGCCAGGAGCGGTCAACAAAAGTGCCCAAAGACAGAAAAACCTTGCCAACAGCCTATTCACGGTCTTTTCCGCTCGAAAAATCATAGCCAACATTATAACTAATTACTCTTATATATGGGGATACTACCATTGACCACTTAACATGCTAAAGCTACTATCGAGTGATAGTTTAAGGATTTTGGTCAAATGACAAGTAGAGTCAGGTTATTACTATTGGCGGGGCTTTCAAGCCTGCTAACAGTGCTTGTTGCACTTTGCCTGAGCTTGGCCTTGCCAGCTCACGCTGCTAATCGGGACAAAAACCTTTATGAATTGGGACTTGAGTTTTACCAGACTGGCGATTATGTCAAAGCCTGTCTTTATCTTGAGCATGTGGCCAAACTGAAGCCGACTTTCTGGCCGGCACATTATGCGCTAGGCAACACTTATATGAAGATGGGCAAATTTGAAATGGCTAAATCTGCCTATATGAGTTGCCTCTACAACAAACCCGATATACCTACTTGCAAAAATTGCAGCAAAGCAGTGGAATTTTTAAATATTGCCATTGCTGAAAAAGAAAAGAATCAAGCTCCAAACAGTCCAACTCCCCCCGCAACTCAGAAGAAAATAGCGCAAGTCGAAGTGGATAACAAAGCCGAGACCGAAGCACATGAAGCCCAGGTCAAAGCAGCTATAGCAAAACGCGACCAAATCTTGGCTGAAGGTAACAAAGAAGCGGCTACTCTTCGAAGTAAATTAGAAGAGCAACTGAGATGGATCGACGAAAACACGAATCAATACGTAATTAATCGAGAAACTGGTGTCGTTCGCACAGGGCTCGATGTATACACTCATGCAGAACTTACTGCCGAATGTGATGCGCAAGTAAAAAGAGTTCTGGAATTGGCAGAAGCGAGAGCGCGCGGAATTCAAATTCCTGGTACTCCGACCATTGGCACATCTCTTGGTGCTTCCAATGTTCACCCGAGCTCAAACGCTTATGTGCGTCACTACAAGCATCCAAGCACACACAGCCAGCCGCGCAAAATAGCAACTGACACTGGCACTACATCAAAATAGCAGATAGCCAGTTAACAAATTCGGATCATTTCATAGTCGATTCCTAACAGTAATCACACAAGCACGTGTCTGTTTGGCCTTATGCTAGGGTCAGGCATCAACAAAACAAATATTTTTCTTGTCGAACAGAGTTTCGGGAGGATCGACTTTTTATGACTTTTATTCGACCACTACTTTTATGCTCTGCCATTTTGGCAATGTCATTCGATTTACTTTTTCATGACGTAATCACAAAGGCGGCACCAATTGGAATCGGTTTAACCGTGATGTTATCTTTTTCGATAGCTGCTCTGGTATTCCTGGCGGTGCGAACCAAATTACCTGGACGAAGAAGAAGTCTGTATTTTTTAATTCCGGCATTTTTACTTTCTCTTGGATGCGCCTGGCGCGATTCGCATACTTTGTGTGCATTAGATTGCTCATTAATCATATTCTTTTTGTTTCTTTCTTCAACCTCAATGCAAGGATGCAAAATAATTGCAGCAGGCGTTTCACGTTATATTTTAGTGGCTAAATGTATGACCGAAAGCCTTATTCTACAGCCAGTGGAAGTGCTTTTTAAACAATTGAAATGGCAAGAACTTTTACCAGCTCAAATGGCCTCAAAAACTGGTGCAGTAGCAAAAGGGCTTTTCATCTCGATGCCACTATTACTTTTATTTGGTCTACTTTTGACTTCGGCAGACGCTGCCTATTTTTCTTTAGTGCAAAAAAGTTTCAAAATAGATCTTCAGGCTATCATTCAACATTGCTGGGTAATCATAATGGCACTATGGTGCTCACTTGGTACTTTATCCAGAATGTTTGAAGGCAAGGTGCACGGCAAAGATTTTAGCCTGGAAGAAGCTCCGTCATTCAAACTCGGTGCAATAGAAGTATGCACCATTACTTTTGTCGTGAACTTACTGTTCTTTTCTTTCGTTATCGTTCAGCTCCAATACTTTTTTGGTGGCGCAAGTGTAGTTACACTCACAAGTGGTCTCACGTATGCCGAGTATGCCAGACGTGGATTCTTTGAACTTGTAACCGTAGTTGCTTTGGTTCTGCCCATCTTGCTTTTTCTAGATTGGTCGTTCGTGCAAAAATCGCGTCTTGGAATTTTCATCTTTCGCGGATTGACTCTCGCTCAAATTGGCATGCTATTCGTGATGATGGCATCGGCAATTAAAAGAATGATGCTCTATCAAGTCGAATATGGTCAGACTGAGTTGCGACTTTACACAACTGCATTCATGGCACTGATGGCGCTTGTTTTCGTGATATTTGCCTTCACTGTGTTACGAGGGTATCGCAGTCATTTTGCTTTTGCATCAATGATGGCAGGTTTGCTCGTAACAGCAACAATGCATTTTATCAATCCAGACGAAATGATTGTCTCTGCCAATCTAGACAGGGCTAAACAAGGAAAAGAGTTTGATATCGAATACAATCTATCTTTGAGTAAAGATGCAATACCAATATTGGTATCACGTCTTTCTAATCTCAGCAAAGAAAATCAAGTGCGTGTTCGTGAGCGATTGGAAGCCGGTTATGTGCAGGCTTCTACCTTCTCTAAATTTAAAGATTGGCGCTACTGGAACTGGGCACGTGCAAAAGCTGACCAGTACGTAGGAAAAGACTTGAGACAACGAGCAATTGGGATGAATTATCCTGCAGGCAAGCCTAAAAACACGCCGCCAACAGGTAAAATATAAGTTCGCCCCAAGAGGTGCTCTTTTATGTCCAGGCTCAATCGAAAAATGCTCGCTTTTGGCTATTCCAGCCTAGTCGCGCTCTTGGCAATCCGTTTTCCAGTTGAGGCTGAAGCACAGAGTACAATGCCTGTAAAAAAAACGGTTGCAAGACCAGCGGGTCTAACTACAGGCACAAAAAAACCTGGCGGCATAAAAGAAGATGCTTTCAAAACTGGAGAAGAGCTTTTACAAAAAGTCGATTGCAGGGGTGCAATAGTACAATTCAACAAAGCTATTGCCGAAAATCCCAAAAATGCAAAAGCCTATGCAAAACGCGGTGAAGCATATTATTCAAACGGACAGCTTTCTAGATCTCTACTCGATTACAATAAAGCAATATTTTTGGAACCTAAGAATCTGGATGCCTATTACGGGCGTGCGCGAGTCTATAGTTCAAAAAACGATTTGAACTCAGCCATTAAAGATTTAAGCAAAGCACTAAATATCAGCCCAGCTTATATCGAAGCGTTGGGCGATCGTGGCATGCTCTACAAAAGTAAGGGCAATTTAGAAGCTGCAGTAGATGACTTCACTAAAGCAGTGACTCTTGCGCCCAAATTACGCTGGCCGCTAGTACAGCGTGGTTTGATTTTAATTGATTTAAAAAGATTTGATGAAGCAATTGCGGATTTCGATTCTATTATCAAACTCAATCCAACTGATTTTGATGGTTATGAATTGCGCGGCAAGGCTTATGAGAAGAAGGGAGACTTCAAAAAAGCTTACGATGACTATTCGGAAGTAATTAAATTGAGCCCCGATTACGCAGGCGGCTACGCTTGCAGAGCTCGCGTGCTCGAGCAATTAGAGGGCAAAGATTCAACCAATGCCAAGGCCGATAAGGAGATGGCTAAGAAACATGGGGCTTAAGAACAAATCTCCACGCTCTTTGCTCAAATCTCTTTTTGCTGTTATTGGCGTGATCACGCTTTCTTTCTGGATCTTATCCAGCATGTCGCAAGCTGGTGGAAACGACAGTAATTTATTTCAGCCCGACAAAAAATCTGTGTCTATCTGGGCATGGGATCGCTTTGATGACTTATCATTTCTCAAAGACGATACAAGCGTAACATCATACGCAGGCACTTTTTATCTGCGCGATAACAGATCTATTTTTGATCCAAGAAGAAAGGATCTAATTTGTCCTAAAGAAACAGCGCGTATTCCATCTTTTAGAATAGAATCGGTAAATAAAATAGACAAAGACTATGAAGATTCAGCTATTGCTGGGATTTGCGACACAATCAAACAATATTTTAGAACTCATAGCGAATGTCAAAAAATGGTACAAATCGATTTTGATGCACGCGCTAGTGAGCGAGATCTATACAAAAAATTACTATTCAAATTACGCCAGACACTCAAGTCTGCACAGTATACAAGCGACGTAAAAATTTCTATCACAGCCCTTGCCTCATGGTGCCTAAAAGACAAGTGGATGCAAGATCTTGATGTAGACGAAATTGTCATTATGTTATTCAGCCTCGGTCAAGACAAAGAAGATGTTTTGACAGACCTCAAAGACACTAATCTCGATACGGGAAATAAGGCAAGCACCGCCATTGGTATTTCAGCTAATGAGCCCCAAACAAATGAAGCGCTGAAAATACTAGGCATCATAAGCGATGCTCGAAAAATGTATATTTTCCAATCACTTCCCTGGACAAAAAATAGATATGTAGCCATCACAGATGAGGTCATCGCACAATGAACAAGAAATTGAAAGCAGCTATTTCACTAGTACTGACTTCCTTATTCTTGAGCTTTCCTGCATATAGAGCTGAAGCTTGTGGACCTGTGTTTCCATCGGCTGTAATAATCAACTGGACCCATCCAGATATGCCACTAAAATTGTTTGCTCAAGGCAACATCGGAGTGGTCCAGCCATCATGGGCGCGCTCTTACATGTGCGTAGCTTATCGCTATTTAAATGAAATTCCACTAAATGAAAAAGAACAAAACAGCATAATTAGACTTTGGCACAAGCGTCTGGGCGAAGTAGATTTTTTTGCAGAAGGCACCTACACAGATCCTCTGGACAAATATTTAAAAGTGCGAGCCAAAGTAATGGGTCTTTCAGACAAAGAATACTATTCAGTTTATTCGCCGGCTTCAAGTTATGGAGTCGAGCAAAAAATAGTCGGCTCTGCCTACGAAACAGCAAGAGTTACACTTGAAGAGCGCATTTCGAAATTCGGTATAAAGAGTCCTCAAGTCAAAGAGTGGATAAACGGTCAGGATCACGTTTTTGGTATTGGATTTGACAAAGAGAAATCAATTCCTCAGGCACTTGGATCTGATGCAGATCCATTAATTAGAGCGGACCGAACTTATCAAATTGCTGCTGCCCATTTTTATCTAAAAAAATATGGCGAAGCTGCCAAAATATTTGAGCAAATAAAAAATGATAAAGATTCGCCCTGGTCTACTTGGGCACCATATTTGATTGCGCGCTGCAAAGTCAACTCGGCTTGCGACGGCGATAATTACGCAAGTTTCGCTGATGCTAAATCGGCTGTGAAAGCCTTACTTGATTCTGAAACAAACAAAAACAAGCGCCAAGACTATGTCGATTTTCTAGGTAGATTAGAAGCCACTGAAGCCAGTCCTGGCGAAGTACTGGATAAACTCACTCCAGTTATAACCAAAGAACACAGCGAATCCTATGGGCACGATGTGGGCGATGTCACAGTTTTAATGGACAAAATTTATTACGGCAGTGATTCTGAAGATAACAAGTCTAAAGTAAGTTACGATTTTTCCAAACACGATCTACTTGACTGGATAGATACTTTCCAAAGACCTTTCGACTATCTATATTATTCAAGTGCCGAAGAGAAGAAAAAAGAACAGGCAAAATATGCTGTTCAAGCAAAGAAATCGCTAGATAAATGGAGAAAGACTAAGTCCAATCCCTGGCTTGTGGCGGCTGTTTCGTCAAATTCTTTGAGTAATCCTTCGAATAAAGATTTGCTCGATGCCGCTCTTGCTCTGCCAAGTTCAAATCCGGCATATCTAACTGCCAACTTTTATGCAATTGATGCACTTATTGCACAAAAGAAATCTGCAGATGCTAGAAAAAGAATTCAAACAATATTGGCGATGAAAAATCTACCGCCGACCACACAAAACATGTATAAGGCACAGCTTATGGCTGTAGCAAACTCTACAAGCGAATACTTGCAAGCCTCGTGCTTCAATTTTCCAACTGAGTCTGACAACAATCTTTATTTGCCAGCAAACTGGATCAAAGTGGAGAAGCAATCCAACTTCAACATAGCAAGCTCTGGTTGGGATGGAATGGTATCAGACGATCTCAATCGCAATTTGCCATTATCCAAACTTATCGAAATGTCCAAAGATAGCAGCCTTCCTTTGGATTTTCGCAAAAAGTTAACAGCGTGCGCTTGGGTTAAGGCACAAACGCTAAATGCACCTGATTCTGCAAAACAATTATCCAGTAATTTCGCAACTTATTATCCCGCTCTAGCAGCAAATATAAAAGCTTGCGATGCAGCAGCTAATGCCACCACTCGCCAATTTCTTTTAGCTAAACTATTGAACAAAGCCTTTGGTGCAACGCCTTATCTGCAAGGCGGCGTTCCTCGAATGGGAAGCGCCATGACTGAATTCAACTGGTATCACAATAATTACTGGCTGCCCTTACCTCTCAAAGTAGAAGCCAAAAAACCTGACGAAGCAGAAGGCTGGGAATGGCCACAAGTGGTGGCACCAGGCAATGACACCATTGATACTATGATCAGATCTTATTACAGACCGGGTATCGCAAGACTGCTTACGCCTCAAGATAAAGCAACAGCAGCAAAAGAATTACAAACTATGTATACCAATCACCCTTCGCGCTTACTTGGAGATGCAGTTATAAATTATTCGCAGTCAAATCCAAAAGATCCAGACGCACCCGAGCTATTGCACTTAATAGTTAAACTTCCAAAATGGAGCGGCTCATCGCCTGTAGGAAGCGAATATTCGAAGAAGGCTTACAAAGTACTGCATGCTAATTTCAAAGGCTCTAAATGGGCGAAGAAAGCGACTTGCTGGTACTAATTGAAACCAATCCAATCAAAGCTAATAGACTCAAAGCTCTATTTCCGGCAGGTTTTCTGGATAGATTTTCAAATTGCCTGCAGAATTGAATTCAAAAAGCGAACCTGAATATCCATCCAATTTGAGTTTTATGGTCCGCTTCAAATTTGTCGCTAGTTCGAGCATCAGCTCAAGTAGAATAAGAACTGACTCCTTACTTTTTATTTCCCACGGAGCGATTGTCAATTCGACTCTATCTAGGTCGAAAATTGTAAAATGGAGTCGCACTTCACCCCTGCAAACGAAAAAACCTGTTAGGTCTCCGTCTTCTAGGAAATCAAAATATTTTTTGAAGTTCTTGAAAGAGTATTCGTTCGACTCAACGTTGATGATTGAGCCTTTTGATTTGACTTCTATTGTCTTGAATTGATTTAGCAAGGTTTTGAAAAACACGTCCCAGTCGTGTTCACTTAAATCCAATACGACAATCTCTATAAGTGCTCCTTCAGGTACAAAGGCTTGTTTTAAATCTGCCCAATCCTCATCGGTCAGAGAGTCTTGGTTAAATCTGTCGGGTGTCATAAATGGAACTCCGAAGTGGATTCAACTTAAATACGGGACATAACCAAAATCAGTAGCAATCTTCTTGTCCGTTTGCGCTTTGTCTTTCTCGTTCAAAGCGTCATAAATCTGGTGACGAATATAGTGCGCTTCTCTAGAAAAAGAATCAAGACCAATAGCTTTGTTTATGTGTTCAAGCGCAAGCTCTAACTTCTGATCGTGAAGATTCAAAAATGCCACCATCGCATTGACGATGGGAGACTCAGGATATTTTTCAAGCGCCATCGAAGCTTCTTTGCGTGCCTTGTCCCATTGATTTTGTTTGATGTACACACGTATTTGCGTATACATAGGATAAGCACGCAGACTTTCAGAAATTTTCATGCGGTTTAAATTATCTAGCTCGTCTTGAGCTTTTTTGATATCACCAAGCATCAAATAGCTTCCGGATCTGTTCACGTAAGCTGGCTCGCAGCGCGGATTGATTCTAATTGCTTCGTCAAAATCTGCGATGGCTTCTTTTGATTTGCGCATACCATGATAAATATTGCCACGAGTGACATATAGTCCAGACAAGTCGGCATCGGCAGATTGACTTTCCATGCGATTCATTGCACTTTGACAAATTTTCATCGCCTCATCGAATCTATTCATAGAATTTAAAGCTTCAGCATGAATGATGTCTACATCAAGCATATTCATAGACTGAGCCTGACTGCAGTCCTCAACAGCTTCTTTGTATTTACGCTGGACTAAATATGCAAAGGCTCGATTTAAATAAGCAGGCTGCAATTTCGAATCTATCGCAATTGCCTTAGTAGCGTCTTGTTCGGCTTCTCTAAAACGAGATAAGTTGTTATTGGCCGCAGATCTATTACAAAGCAAATTTACATTACCGGGGGTGAGCGCCAATCCGCGATCACAATAATGAAGAGTCTTTTCGAATTCTTTCAGTGGTATGCACATGGCAGAAGCGTTGACTAAGAGATTGACGCTATTTGGATCTCTAATCAAACCTTCTTCGCAGTGATTCAAAGCCTCAGTAAAATTCTTTTGCTTTACTGATTCGTTGAATTTTCTAAGAGCAACATTTTCAGGTCTCATGTAGGTAACGACAAAATAGATTACCGACCCAATAAGACCAAAAAAGATAAACCAACTAATTAGATCAAGCGAAGACGAAGATTGCGAACCGTTAGCTGATGCTGATTGCGCCTGCACCTCTTGTGCCACCACAAGAGCGTGAGTGAGTGCCAGTGCGAAAAGAATTGAGCCAGTTTTAGAGCTTGCCGAGGATGTCATGAACTCTTTGTTTAATTTAAGTATGAAAGAATAGAATATATCTAAAGAGTATTTGGCTTCAATCGAACATTTCGGAGGTTAAGAACATGGTGGCAATAAAACGAGCGGTGTTGTCCATCCTTGCCTCCTTTTACCTCTTGGCTCCCTGTGGCATCGAATCTGCAAATGCTTACTCAGCAAGACTTTCGCAGGGAATTTCCTTTTTCAATCAAAAACATTACGACAAAGCGCTACCGGTCTTAAAGAAAGCAGTTCGTGACAATCCTCTAGATGCCAATGGTCATTATTATCTGGGACTTTGTTATCAGGAGCTGAAACAAAACAGTCTGGCAAGACAGCACTTTCAGTGGGTAGTGGATGCAGGCAAAAAAAATCCAAAACTGCGCGCCAATGCCCAAATAGCACTCGATCATTTATCCAAAGCCAAGCATTATGACAAAACCGGACTTACGCCCATAGCCGAGAGTGCCCCGACTCTTGCGCCGGAAGAGACGGCAGCAAAACATGGTCGTTGCACCATACTATTGATTGAGTCCCCCAAAAACAAAACATCGCTTCAATTTTCGGCCGAGTTCATGCGCACGGCGCGCAAGTATGGGCGTTACATCGAGTTTAGACGCTTGAATGGAACTGCTCCAGAAAATGCATATCTTAAAACGCACTACAAAATCGGCACCCTACCCTGGCTTGTTTATCTGAACAAGAAAGGAAAAATTTTGCATAGTGAAAGTCGCGTAAAATTCCAGAGCCGCGTCAAAGATATGATGGGCAAGCGCTACTAAGCAAAGCTTTAGACCAGTCCGTGATTAGTTAGGTAAAGGCGCCTTTCTCTAGGCGAAAAACTTTCAATCTGGTAAGTGCACAAAATGAAATCGCGCTTGAGAGAATCTTTGTGTTCATTCATTTTTGACTGAGACAAGCAAAGCTCCAGTTGAGCGATTAAGACAGATTTGCCGGGCTCTAATTCTTTTCCAGGCTTCTCGACTATAAGAGAGTAAGTGCCGTCGTTGCCTGGTTTGAGCAAATAAGGAGGTACATTAATTTGAACACTGTACTTACTTATAGGTTTGTCGCCAGTATTAATTAGACTAATGGGAAAAAGATAGCTCCATTCTCCCGCGCCGCCTTTTTGACCACTTAATAATTGTGCCGGACCAACTTGCAAGTCAGCAGGCATTTTGTTCTTTATCTTGGCGATAATCCAGGCAATGGCGTTCGAAATGAAATATGCAATGTCATAGTTATCGTGACTGCTCATTTCTAATCCACAATTTCTCCACAATCTCTCCATACCCAATCCATAACCTCTGGCTAATATGCAAATATTCGCTATGAGAGGCTTGAAAATGATGCAGAACTGTTTTGGGGACGAATCCCACGCAGAAGATGTGAGCCCAGACATGAAGTCGAGGGATAGTACCGCAGGGGGTATCATTTTCTTGCTTCTCTTATTTGTAATGTTCGTTTTTTGCCCTGTAGCTTTTGCGCTTGCAGAAACAGACAAATATGAAAAACAAATTTTGCAGTCTTGGAAATCAACGGCAAAAACAACTCAAATCGGCAATCAATTATTACGATTGCTTGAAGCTACTGACCGCACACTTTTATTCGATCCAAAAGATAAGCAGTCTCTTTACAGGCGCGGTTATCTGCTTGGCACTATTGGTTGCACCGGTAGTGCCATTGCCGATTTGAGTAAACTTATACAAAGCGACCCATATTTTGGTGCTGCTTACAAAGAAAGAGGTCTATGTTATTTAGACCAGAAAGACTACTCGCGTGCACTACAAGATTTAAATCGCGCTTGCATATTAGATCCTAAGTCGGGTGATGCCCTTCTTGCTCGCGGTCGTGTCTATTTGCTTTTGCACCAACCAAATCTTGCCTTGCGTGATTTTAGAGCCTGCAAAATGTCCGGGGTCAAATTTCAGCCTGCTCTGCCAGGGGAATTGCCAGCCAATCACTATGACGCAATTGACTATTACACAGGTACTGCCTACGAGTCGTTGAACAGATCCACAGACGCAATACGCTGCTACAAAGACTCGATTAAGTCGCCTCACCTGGGAATCACTGGTTACATTCATCGTTATGCAGACCAACCACTCGATGCAAGTTGGCGCATTAAAAATTTGGAAGCGGAATAAATGAAAAAGAAATCAAAGCTCAAATTAGGAAGTGGCAATCGGTGCGAACGTCTGCATCAACTAGCCATAAGCGAAACTGGTTTTATTTTCGACCCCCAAACAGGTCAAAGTTTTACCGTTAATCAAACAGGGCTTTTTGTCTTAGATGGATTCAAAAAAGGTCAAGACACAGATTCGGTCTCACACAATTTGTCAGAAGCGTGCGGCGTGCCAATTGAACTTGCTCAAAGTAGTGTCGAAGCATTTGTTCTGCAACTGGAGCGCTATCTATGAAAAACTGGCGCACGGCAACAATAGCTATTACCGGTGTCAATGCACGCGCTGAAAATCCCGGACCAGGATGTGCTGTGGCACGTTGCATTCGCGAACATGGCCAATTTAGTGGCAAAATCATTGGACTTGGTTATGACGCTCTGGATGCGGGTTTGTACGCGCGTGACCTTTGCGATCAAAGTTTTTTATTGCCATATCCTTCGTCTGGCGAAGATGCATTATTGCAGCGTATAAAAGATATTCAGTCAATCGAGCCTATCGATGCCATTATTCCTTGTCTTGATTCTGAAATGCAAAGTTTTAGTCGACTTAAAAAATCACTTTCTAAAAGCAATATTTCGCTATTTATTCCCAGTCGCGATCAGTTTAACTTAAGAGCCAAAAATAACTTGTTTTCGCTGTGCAAAGAAATTGGCGTGCGAGTGCCCGAGACCAAAACAGTTACAGACCCGACGTTTTTTGATCGTTGCGTTGATGAAGGATGGAGTTATCCGCTCATAGTAAAAGGTATTTATTATGACGCGATAATTGTATATAGCGCTTTTGATGCACATATGGCATTTTCCAAACTGATTGGAACCTGGGGGTATCCATGTATAGTGCAAAAACTAGTTCAAGGTGATGAATTGAATCTTGCAGGTGTGGGTGATGGCAATGGCAATTTGTTATCTTCTGTGATGATGCGCAAACGAGCTGTAACTGACAAAGGAAAAGCTTGGGCTGGTGTGAGTGTCGTGGATAAATCACTTGAGCGTTTGGCAGCCAAATTAGTGAACAAATTAGCCTGGCAAGGACCGCTTGAAGTAGAAGTTATAAAAGCGCCTGATGGCAAAATTTATCTAATTGAAATCAACCCGCGCTTTCCATCGTGGATTTACTTAAGCCATGCTGTTGGTCGAAACTTACCAGTAACTTTACTTAAAACCATGTGCGGTGAAAAAGATCTTGAGCTGGCACCACCTTCTTCTGGAACTTTTTTTATACGTCATGCGCAAGAATTGATCGTAAAACTTCAAGAATTTGAATCGATGATGGTGCTTGGCGGAACCAGGCAAGCACCAGTGTTAAAAAATACAGATGCGGAGTCGGCATAATGACCAAACTTTTATGGGAACCACCATATATTCAGCCCCATCGTTTGGGCGAAATTAACAAATTTGGACGCATGAAAGCTCGCGACAATTATGTCGAGCATATTTTTGGCGTGCCTGTTGCCTTACTAAAAGAAGAGTTCGGATCACCTTGTTTTGTCACTTCCGAAACTCATTTTCGCAATAACTTGCAAAAATTGAAAAAAGCATTCGAGCGTCGATACGGCGATGTAATTCATGGATGGTCATACAAGACTAATTATATTAGTGCCATGTGCAATATCGCTCATCAAGAAGGCTGTTATGCCGAAGTTGTCTCAGCTTTTGAGTATGAAAAGGCGCGATTTTTAGGAGTGCCAGGAGAAAAGATTATTTTTAACGGACCCAATAAAGGAAAAGCTATTTTAGAGCGTGCTATTAATGACGGTGCACATATTCATCTTGATCATTTAGACGAATTAAATCTGGTGGATGAAACTGCTTCACGTTTAAATAGGATGGTCAATGTCTCTTTGCGTCTAAACTTTGACACTGGGTACACTGAACCTTGGAGTCGATTTGGCTTTAATATAGAATCAGGTCAAGCAAGACAAGCAGCGCGTCTTCTAGGTGCGTCAAAAAATTTAAAACTAACAGGTTTGCACAGTCATATTGGCACATTTATTCTTGAGCCTAAAGCTTATGTACAACAAGTAAAAATTATGTGCAAATTTATGCGAGAAATTGAAGCACAAGAAGATATCGAAATTGATACCATCGATATTGGTGGCGGACTGCCTTCAAAAAATGCGCTGCAGTCTGTTTATTTACCACCTGAGCAAGTGATACCGCCACTGAGCGAATATGCCGATGCCATCTGCAACACATTAATAGAAGAAACTAACTATCGCAGTCAATTGGGACGCAAAAAACCTACTCTCATTTTCGAAAGCGGCCGCGCTGCAGTAGACGATACTCAGGCACTTTTAACAAGTGTAGTAGGAACCAAACGACTGCCAGATGGCAGACGCGCAGCAATTTTAGACGCAGGAACAAATCTCTTATTTACTGCTTACTGGTACAACCATCAAGTGCAAATGACACGCCAAGCTGATGGTCCACTTGCAGATACTGCCCTTTATGGTCCGCTTTGTATGAACATAGACGTTGTGCGCTCAAGCATTCAATTACCACCACTTGAATATGGTGACACTCTGGTTATAAATCCGGTTGGAGCTTACAACAATACCCAATGGATGCAATTCATAGAATATCGCCCCAACGTAGTCCTGGTGCACGAAGATAATTCTTATTCTGTTATAAGAGAACGTGAAGATCTGCAAGTTATGTGTCAGCAAGATCGGTTGCCCCAACATCTTGCTAAATCTTTCATTGACGCTCAATCTGAGGCAAAAGCCAAATGAAAACAATTTCTTCTGTTTTTTTGAGTTACGGCTCCTTTTTTGGATTGAGCCATCCGTTGTCAATTTCACTATTGTTTTTGTGCTCAATGCTCTGTCCTCTCACAGGTCTTACAGGCATACTGGGTGCGTCACTGGTGCTATTAATTAGACGTTTGCTCAGCTTTTCCAAAGATAGCGAAGCTATTGAAATCATAAACGGGTTATTACTCGGGATGCTTGTAGGCTCGCTATATGTGCCAAGCGTTGCATCTATGTTTTTACTTTTATTTGGCTCTGTGTTAGTAGTTCTAAGCAGTGCCGTTTTCGGCGATGTGTTAACTCGCACATACAAATTGCCAGTACTAGGAGTTCCCTATGTATTTGCCGGCTGTGTCCTCATTTCACTCGCACAAACGTTCAAACTGGCGTTGATAGTACCAGGCACTGCATTTACCTTCTTCTCTTTGATACCAGTACCAGAGTTATCCTGGACAGCTTCTTACATATCTGGTGTTGGTTCTATCTATTTTAGCGGTACTGTACTTGGTGCCATTTTGGTATTACTTGCCTTTCTTGCATCATCGCCGTATTTAGCCACACTAACTTTAGGTCTAGCTCTTGTAATTGCCATGACACTACAGCTCATAAATATTCCGCTAGGTTCAATTACGGCTCTAGTGGCACAAATGAACGGTGTTTTGACCGGTGCGGTAATTGGTGGACTATATTCTAAACCTGGATATAGAAGCATTCTTATTGCCATTCTATCTGCTTTACTTGCCTCTATTCTTTCTCTGGCAATAGAACATCATTTGTGGTCAATTGGACTGCCTGCGCTTGCATTGCCCTTTGTAATTACCACTTACGCAATAATTATTGCACTTAGTCCAGCACGCGGCGGTGCATGGTCTAAATTCTGGCTGGCAAAACCAGCTCTGCCTGAATCTACAATAGACGAACAAAAAATGGCTGAAATTCGAGGAGTAGACCAGACAAGTATTGCAGTGAGACTTCCAGTTACCGGCATATGGAACGTTTATCAAGCATTTGGTGGCAAACACACTCATCAAAAGGAGTGGCACTACTCTATAGACCTGTTCAAACTAAAAGACAATAAAAGTTTCACTGGTGACGGGTCTAATTTGACAGACTATCATTGTTTTGGTCAACCCGTTGTTTCTCCAGTTTATGGCACTATTGTCGACTTTTGTTCGCACCACAAAGATAATTTTCCAGGCGAAGTAGACACTGTGAACAATTGGGGAAATTACATAATAATACAGCTTGATACAAATGGATTCTTGGTCCTGGCTCATTTACAACAAAATAGTTTCAAACTAAATAAATACGACAGAGTAGTGCCGGGACAAGAACTTGCATTGTCCGGAAACTCCGGTCGCTCACCACAACCCCATTTACACTTGAGTATTCATGGCGATATGAATTTAAGCAGTCAAACACTGCCTTTTCATTTTACTCATGCAGTCATTCTTTCTGGACAATCACAAAATTACACGCTTTGTTCAAGACCAAAAGAATCAGATTCAATAATGATGCCAACAAGAAATGCCGCCCTGAAGCGCGCCTTTCATTTAAATGTCGGCAGTCGCTTGCAATTTGATACTAATATCAGGGGCAAAGTAAATTCTTCTGTATTTGATGTGGTGCTCGATCCTTCTGGCCAGTTTTATTTAGTGAGCGATAAAGGCGCATATGTTGCATTTAGCGTAAGCGACGATCTTGTAGCATTCTGGAATCGTCAGGGTCCAAAAGATCTTGTGCTTGATGCTTTTATTCTTTCTGTTGGCTTATCGCCATTGATTGAAGGTCAAGCGACTTGGTACGACCTTGTACCTAGACATTTATTGCCCGCCAATTATTTTATCCAGACTTATAATCAGTTTCTAAATCCGTTTAATAGTTGCACCAAAAGCAAGCTTGAACGCTTCTGGGAGCCATTGAAAAACAACTGGACTCAAACTGCAACTCAAAAGATAAAAACATATACCGGCGGCACAATTACTTATACAAGCACAGCTAAATTGTGCGAATCGCTTGGGCTTGTGGCTCTTGAGATGAATGAAAATGATAAAACCATACTGACAGCTACGCTTGTAGGACAGGGCAGAAGAGCGGATAATGGCATACCAGGGATAAGAACAATATTTTGTCGTGAAAATCAATCAATCGCTCAGACTGATTAATCAAATAATTCTAGTATCAAGCGCTCTTGTTGCTTGTATAGCACTTGCCCTAATAAAAGGCAGTCCAGAATTCTTAGCCGAGCAAGGGGTCAAGCTATCTATTGCGGCATTGATTTTATTTATTGTGGTGGCAGCTTCTGCCATTGTCATTCCTAGGAGAATTTTAGCCACTATAAATAGTATGAAAAATAGTGCCAAGAAAATGTCTCAGGGCGACTGGAGTGCTCGCATAGAAGTAGAAGGCGACGACGACTTGAGTGCCTTGGCAACCGAACTAAACGAATTAGCTGCAGCACTAGAGCGACGCAACAGCGCTCAACGTCAATGGATAGCCAACACCTCACACGAGCTTCGCACTCCACTTTCAATCATTCAAGCCCAGGTAGAAGCATTTCAAGACGGTGTTCGCGAAGTCACTCCCAAAAGTTTGAACACATTACACAAAGACATTCTTGGACTTAGTAAACTAGTAGAAGATTTGCATTGGCTAGCTCGTTTCGATATTGGTACTCTGCGCCACTCGTCTACTCCTACCGATTTAGTTTTAACCATTCAAGAAGCACTCGACTCCTTTTCTGAGCGCTTTGCCGAAAAACAATTAAAACTAGAAATTCTGATGCCCACTTCATCGATTGTAAATGGTGACCAAAACCGACTGAAACAGGTATTTTTCAACTTGCTTGAAAATTCTATTCGTTACACTAACGAAGGAGGCAATTTAAAAGTAACTGTTACTCAAGACAAGAATAATGCCACCATTCATTTTGACGACTCAGAACCGGGCGCCTCACAAGAAACTCTAACTCAAATGTTTGATCGCTTCTTTAGAGGCGAAGTATCACGTAGCCGAACGTTTGGGGGTGCTGGGCTTGGACTTTCAATTTGCAAAAATATTATCGAAATTCACAATGGCTCAATTCAAGCATTGAGTTCTCCACTTGGCGGAGTAAGAATAGAAATTGTTTTGCCCCTGGCAAAAACTGACTCACAAGACAAAGAACAAAAAAATGACTGACGAAAAAAAAACAGTTTTAGTAGTGGAAGACGAAGCGGGAATCGCTGAAATTTTGCTTGAATATTTAAACAAGTCTGGATATATAGGCAAGCACAAAGACACTGGTGCAGGCGTTGTAGACATGGTTCGAGCAGAGTCTCCAGATTTGATTTTATTAGATGTAATGCTGCCTGTGATGGACGGACTTGAAATTTGCAAAGAAATACGCAAATTTTCAGAAGTGCCAATTATTATAATCAGCGCACGGGTAGACGAACTCGATAGATTACTTGGCTTAGAACTTGGTGCAGACGATTACATTTGCAAGCCGTTCAGCCCGCGCGAAGTGATTCTAAGAATTAAGTCTATTTTTAAAAGAGCGCAGAATATTGCCACCGGCAGTAGTGACTCGCTCTTTCAATGCGATGAGCAAAAAAACAGAATCACTGTTAATGGTATCACTCTAGATTTAACCCCAACTGAATATCGTCTGCTCAAACAGTTCATGAGCAAACCAGGGCGCGTTTATTCAAGAACCCAGTTGCTCGATTTGTGTTACGAAAAGGACGAAATGGTCTTTGACAGAGTAATCGACAGTCACATAAAAAACTTACGCAAGAAAGTGGCAAAAGCCCTTCCCGGTACAGAGGTCATACATGCCGTTTACGGCAGCGGATATCGTTTTGAAATTCCTTAGTTTATAATTTTTAGTATGAGTCTAGATAATTACACTTATATTTTGCATTGCGCAGACAACACCTATTACACCGGGTGGACAAACGATATTGCTGCACGCGTGTTGGCTCACAACTCTGGCAAAGGCGCCAAGTATACTCGCACCCGCGGTCCTGTAAAACTAGTGTATTGCCAGGCATCTGAAAGTCGCTCCCAAGCACAGCAGCTTGAATATCAAATCAAACAAATGTCTCGCGTTCAAAAGGAACGGCTGATTCAAGCGTTTCAAAATCTTTTAAATTAACACTTACGGCATAAAGAGCCGACGGCTTTGTTTCGTCATCAGTATCTGCCACCAAATATAATTCTATCTGTTTTTTGTCGCGCGAGCGCACACAAAGACCTTCGAATTTTTGCTTTCCCTCAAGGCTTAAAATCCCTTTGACCGCTCCGTTTGAATTCATCAATCCCACTACAGAGCCAAAACATTTTCCATCTTTGTATGCATCGTCTGTATCTTCTGCTGCAGCAAGAAATAAAATATGCGCCTCGTCTAAACATATAGCATCAGTAAATCCAAGCACCTGACCATCAAGTATGCCCAGATCAAATTCTTTGGTGCAAAAAATATTTTCTGGCTTTGGAGTGTGCGTATCATGCAAGTCGCGCAAAAAATCTTTTGCTTTGAAGTCTATAACTGCATTTTGACCTTGCTTGCGATTGCCGCGCTGATAAAGCCTTGCAGTTTCATTGTCGACAGTAATTCCTTCTATGTTTAATCCAGGAAATTGAATAGAAAGATGTTCTTGTAACTTAGAAAAATCTATTGGCAAAGGCTGTCCGCTTATCTGTCCTGTTTTATCAAGTACAAGTAAAACGCCTTCTACTCGATTAGCTTTAGACATGGACGGAACCGCAAGAAGCGCACCGTAAGGGGCATACTGATACGGGTTCAAATAAGTGAGTGCTTCAAGATCTGGTTTTGCTTTTTTGCGTGGTTTATATTCTAAAGGCAGATCTCCAGACAGCATGCGATACCATTTGCCAGGCTTTTTCTTATCTTTCAAGTCAAACTCGGCTAAATGCAATTCGTCGTCTGCAACCACAAATATTTTGTCGCCAAGCTTCACAAGACCACTTGCAGCAAAAACATAGTCGGGTCTTTCTGCCCTTGTAGGCTCAATATTAAAATCACGAATTTTATTTACACTAACCGTTTTCAAGCGAAACACGCCCCAATCGAGTAGAATTTACTGCATGGCTCTGAGTCTAGCACTTAAACACAGTTAAAACAGACCAATGTTCCTTAAATTGCCCAGATTCACAACTGTTTTCTTCTTTCCCATCATTGTGGGGACAGGACTTTTTTATGCTCTTTCATTTGTAGAAGGCAATTACTTGTGCGACTTGTTCTCACAGGCAAGACTGCTTCTAATTGTGCCGCTTGGATTGATTCTTTTAATTACGCTTTTGCGCAATAACGCCGCCATCTCGTTTTGTGCGACAGTTTTACTAACAGTCATTGGTATTCAGACTATTTTTGGCGCAGGACATATGCTCGATAAAAAAGCCGAATCTATGCCGAAAGTAGAATCAAAAAATGAAATCAAAATTCTCAATTTTAATACCGAATTTCAGCATAACAATAATATCGATTCATTTATCGCATATTGCAAAGAAAAAGACCCCGATATTGTAGTTTTAACTGAGTCTGGAAAAGAATGGGCTGACGCAGTAGAAAAGCTCGAGTATCCTACTTGCATGCACATTTTAAAAGGTGCAGGAATTTCGGTATTAAGCAAATATCGAGCATTGGGTTCGCAAGTTTATTTTCTAGGCGTGTCGAAACATCCTCAAGTTCAATTTCAAATTATTAAAGACAATCAAATTATCAATGTTATCGTACTTCATTTATCGGCAATGCAAACACCTGCTGGTTACAATGACAGACAAAATGAACTACAAACGCTGCAAAAACAAATCAAAAAAACAAATTATCCAACAATTGTCTTAGGTGATACCAATAGTTCCAACTGGTCTTCACCAATAAAATCTTTTTTGAATAATGCAAACTTGAAAGACACACAAGATGGTTTCATCACCATTCCTACATGGCCAGCCCGAAAAGGCAAAATAATAAAAGACATTGTAATTCCACCTTTTGTAGCAATAGACAATGTTTTTATAAGCAAAGATTTTGAAGTGCAAGAGCGAAAAATAGGACCAGCCTTAGGGTCAGATCACATGCCTATTTTTGTAAAAGTTCAACTCCGCCAAAGAATCTAACCTCTTTATGTCGATTTAACTAGCACTTTATTTGAGCGCTGTTATAATCGCCTCAAAGGTCATCTATTAATGAAACGCAATCTTCTGCTCTCGACCATCCTCATAATCACATTCATGTCGGCTTTAGGCGGCTCCTTTTTCAATGCCACCTATGCCTTTGTAGGGTCCGCGCACAGCGTAGAAGTAGAAGATAGCTCAATAGATAACGCAGAAGATATAAGCCTTGAAGATGTTGTACCGGTCGACCCTTTTTTAGGAAGTATCGGTTTCACCAAACCAGAACTTGGTCAAATGGTCATGTTCGTTCAAAATTTATTTTCATCGCCACCTCCATCAAAAATTGCACGGCTTGAATCATTTTGCAGTAAAAAGTGGCTAAGCAAGGGACTCTGGCTCGAATTTGGCAATTTAAGACTTTAATATTTCCGATTGGATAAATGGCATCCTTTCGGAATACTTAAATGCTCAATAGACTAATTCGCTTTGCGCTTGAAAATCGCGCATTCAATTTCATACTCATCATCACCCTCATTGGGCTTGGGATTTACTCAGTCTCGACTATGCCGATGGATTCGTATCCTGACGTAAGTAACGTCCAGGTGCAGATTGCCACTGAACCTGAAAACATGGCAGCAGAAGAAGTCGAATCACTGGTAACAGTACCCATTGAATATTCGCTCAATGGCTTGCCTTTTATCAAAAAAGTGAGGTCCAGCTCGCGCTTTGGCTTTTCGCTCGTTACAGCCATATTTGACGACAATTGCGATATTTATTTTGCCAGACAACTAGTCCAACAAAGACTACTGAGTATTAGTCTACCCGCTGGTGTACCACGTCCGCAATTGGGACCGGTGGTGTCATCCTTTAGTCAGATTTTTATGTATTACGTCACAAGCGACAATCACGACTTGATTGAAACGCGCACTATTCAGGACTGGAATATTGCCAAACGACTACTGTCAGTGCAGGGCGTCGCAAACGTTGTCACTTATGGCGGCTGGATTAAACAGTATCAAGTTATGCTCGACCAATCCAAGCTTAAAGCTTATGGACTGACGGTTACCGATATTTTAAATGCAGTTCAACAAAGCAATTTAAACGCTGGTGGTAGCTTTATCGAATCGGGCGACGAAGAGATTATTATTCGCGGTATTGGACGCATCAAGACAGTCTCAGACATCGAAGATATTGTATTGAAAGAAGAGCACGGCACACCAGTAACTATAAAAAGACTGGCGCAAGTGAGTATCGGTCCCGCTTTTAGACGCGGCTCCGCTTCGATGAACGGCAAGGGCGAAGCGGTTATTGGAATTGTAATGAGCCGCAAAGGTGTGAATACACGCGAAGTGGTCGAAGCCGTAGAACACAAAATCGCCAAGATTCAGCCCACTCTGCCCAATGGCATAAAAATCGTGCCGTTTTACAACCAGAAAGAATTAGTCGATAAGACTATGGACACGGTCAAAGAAGTGCTCATGCTGAGCGGCTCTCTAGTCATAGTTATTCTGGCTGCTGTATTAATGAACATTCGAGTGGCGCTTATAGTATCTGTCGTCATTCCGCTTTCGCTTTTATTTAGCTTTATCATGATGCGATTTAGCGGGCTGTCAGCCAATCTGATGACACTTGGCGCAGTCGACTTTGGAGTGGTGGTAGATGCTGGCGTGGTGATGGCTGAAAACATTTACAGGCGGCTGTCTCAAATCCACGAAGAATACCCTGACCGCAAGATAAACACTCTAGGCGTCATTTTGAACGCAGCCCTTGAAGTGGGTCGTCCAATCGCCTTTTCCATGGTCATTATCATAAGCGTTTATCTGCCCTTGTTTGCCTTAGATGGTGTTGAAGGCAAAATGTTCGTGCCATTGGCTTTAACTTTTATATATGCACTCGTAGGCGCCCTGGCGGTGGCTATCTTCATCATTCCAGTGCTGTGTTTTTGGTTCCTAAAAGGAAAAATAAAGGAAAAGCATAATCCGCTTGTAGAAAAAATCAAAGACTCCTATCTTTCCTGTCTCGATAGAGTCATTAAACGTCCAGTGGCTGTGATAATTGCTTCTGGAACTCTTTTATTGTCGACAGTTTGTATTTTGCCCTTTCTTGGCTCTGAATTCATGCCTAGTTTAGACGAAGGCTCTATCTGGCTTCGCATGCGAATGCCACCAAGCATTTCGCATTCGCGCACTATAGACTACGCCAAAATGGTAGAGCAACTGATGGTCAAATTTCCCGAAGTAGATATTGCCGTCACTCGTATTGGACGCTCTGGTCTTGGCTCAGACGTAGAGGGCGTTGATGCAGCAGACATGTATATTGGACTTAAGCCAAGACACACATGGAAAGACCAAAATAAAGAACACTTAGTTGACAGAATGGCGCATGAAATGGACAAAATTCCAGGCATTATGCACAGCTTCTCGCAACCAATTGCAGACATGGTAGATGACTTAATTACTGGTATCAAAGCCGATGTTGGTATCAAAATATTTGGACCAGATTTAAAAACGCTCGATTCACTTGCCGACAAAGTACGAGTCAGTCTTTCTAATTTGCGCGGCACTGCTGACACTTCGCGCGAACCTGTTATTGGCGCTCCCGAATTAAAAATAACTTTGAACAGGCACGAGCTTGCCCGAATGGGAATGAAAGTGCACGAAGTACAAGATGTGGTGCAGGCATCACTTGCGGGTAAAGAGGTAACTGAAGTAATTCAAGGGACACGACGCTTTGGTGTTTTAGTCAGACTGAAAAAAGAACAACGTGACACACCTGAAATGATATCTAATCTCACTATTCAAGCCTCAGACAAGGCGGTGGTGCCACTAAAATCGATAGCCGATTTGCGTGTGGAGCGCGGGGCAATTTTGATTAATCGAGAAGACGGTCAAAGAAGAGCTGCTGTTATGATCAACATTCGTGGTCGCGATTTAGGCTCATGGGTGAAAGAAGCGCAAGATGAAATCAAGCGCGAGGTGCCCATGCCGAAGGGCTATTCGATAGTTTGGGGCGGACAATTTGAAAACCAACAACACGCCATGCAACGTTTGAGCATAGTAGTGCCCATTGTTTTATTTTTGATATTCATCCTTTTGTTTTTCACTTTTCATTCAATCAGAAATGCCGGTCTCATTATGCTAAACGTGCCGTTTGCCACCATTGGCGGAGTCGTTGCTCTGGCTATTTCGCAGCAGCCGGTGTCAGTACCAGCACTAATTGGCTTTATTGCGTTGTTTGGTGTAGCGGTGCAAAACGGCGTTATTCTTGTGAGCTATATAATGCAAGCCGAAAAAGAAGGCATGACTACGCTAGATGCAATCAAAAGTGGTGCCGAAGTTCGCTTCAGACCAGTACTCATGACTGCACTGGTAGCAATGATGGGATTATTGCCGAAGCTCTTTTCACACGGCACAGGTGCAGAGATTCAAAAGCCGCTTGCCACAGTAGTGTTTGGCGGGTTATTGAGCGCGACAATAATGACCCTTCTGGTCTTGCCCACGCTTTATTTAATGACTAGTAAACCAAAAGAAGACGCAGAGTAAAGAAGACACAAATCAGTCTTTTATGCCAATAAAGGTCTGGACCAAAATAGCGTGATTGCCAATGTCAAACTGGTCAGTACGATTGATATATTGAAACTGATAGCCTGCTTCTATTCTGGTGCGCTTGAGCGGACGAACACCAACGCCTGCAAAAATGCGATTTTGATCGATGCCACCTTGGGGACCATTTTTAACCGAATTCAAGTTTATGAATAATTCGTCTGATGCCACCAAATATAGTTTCGAATTCAAATCATATTCGAGCTTAAGCATATGCCTGAGTCTGTTTCCAGTGTCAGCAAGATGAGGAAACATACGCTGTTCCAGGCGAGTTCTATTTAGAATCGAAAATCGTTTAATATCCTTCTCTAACAAAACCTGCTCCCAGAGCCTGTGTTCGTGCAGAACATCGCCATTTTGATATGTTGTTCCCCACAAATACCCAGCAAAAAGCGAACAACCTTCATTCACTCTATACTGCAAAGCAGGTCGAATTAACAACTGATTCATTTGTGTGATGTTGTCACCAATACGGGGATTCACCTCCAAATATCCTCGCAAATTGCGATAAATTCGCGCATCAAAAGTGACCGGAGTCCACAACTGTAAATCGTGCTCAACGTTGGCATAAGAAGGCATGGCGACGCCAAGCATATAACTTGATGCAAATGTCAGAGTTAAAAATAGTTTGCGCCAGGCAAGCATTAATCGGTTGAATTACTGACGAGTAAATGACAACGAATAGAGTAACATTTT
>JACCDG010100383.1_pt1 | contig 149332 bp, 116 predicted proteins | sample 7442471 | NCBI WGS metagenome assembly JACCDG01 (sample SAMN15323444, study PRJNA562643) | freshwater metagenome | isolation source: river surface water | place: USA:Blue River Watershed | collected 2017-08-17 | reverse complement strand
AGAGCGATTTCTTTTGCATGTTCTTTTTGTTTTACAGTTAGAAGTGATCTGTCCGACTGCTCTAGCGAATCTAAAATTCTAAGCAGCCACTTAACAGACAACTGGGTAGGAGGCACTGAGCCTTGCTTGCCTTGCAGTTCAGTGTATTTTGCAATGATTCCACTAATTGCAGGTTGAGCAGAAATACCGCCAATTACTCTTTGCAGCTCTTGCTCATCTGTTGCCGCCCTTAACATCTGACGTGCAGCACTTGTATCATTGAGTAAACGACTAAAACTTGTAACTATGTCCGCCGAGTTTGCAAAATGGCTTTCAATCGCCAGGCGAACATGCAACAAATCTTGCAGCATATGGACGTTTTCATGAGACACGATAGCAAGTGCCATCGGCATTGTTTCTGGTCGCATGAACATCAATGCGTTCAAGCTGAATTTGCCTTCTCCTGCAAGATAAGTCCCCCAGTTATGAGCAGAATACTGAACAGAAAAGTCAGCAGGCGGATATCCCGCCTCTTGCAAAATCTGGTTAAACTCGGCTGCGACCTTTTCGCGAGCGACTCTGCTCATTTCGAGATGTTGAGCGCGTGCACTTCTCATAAATTCAAGACGTGCTTGAGTCATGCCCCTGTCTAATCCAGCTAAGTTGAATTGCTGATTGATTATGCTTGCAAAATCATCGGCAATGCCTGTGGTGCTCGCTCCAGTTCCCTCGATTGCACTTATGATTGTTCTTTCTATGTAGGAGTCGATTGCCTTTTGAATCGATTCCGGATTTCGGTCTCCTTTTTTCAAATATGGTGCTTCGCCAAAACCTGGCTCTTCTAAAAACTTGAGTCCAATTTCTGAACGCCAGAATTCTCTGGTAGATGTACTCAAGTAATCATGGGCATTTTGCATGGCAGATACAAATGCAAGCCACTTATCTTTTGAACTTCCAAATAGATCTTTACGCTCGAGTTTCGCCCATGACTCGTCTTGTAATTCTCTAGCTATGCGACTTGCGACTTCTTCCAATCGAGCAATAACGCCTGGAGCATCTGGATAGAAGTCTTGGAACTGTCGCTGCAATGCCTCTAGCTGACCACCGCGTGCTTGCTCCAAGCCCGCAGGCGTATACTGCTCCCAGCGCTTGGCTGTATCTTCTGGCGCTAGCTTTACAACAACAGGATTAGCCAAAGGTTCATCGACTTCCAGAATTTCTGGCAAAACTGCTTTTTGTCGTTGGCTTTCTACTCTTTCTGCGGACTGCCTGAAGCTCAATACTTGAGCGTCTTTGACCTCGCTTCCAATTATCTCCAGCCTGCTGCCTTCAGCTATTTTGAATACAGGCGCATTTAGTATTGGGTCATCGGGATTAGTCTGGAATCGGCGACGAACTGTATCTTGAATATTTTGCAAGAACATTTGCACTTGTTCGCTAGGATGCGCACTAAGAGGCTGATTGTTTGCATTGGCTTTTCTGACCATCAATGGATCAAAATAAGTTTTGTCACCAAAAGCGATTCTTCTAGCCTGATACAAAAACTCGAAAATTTTGTAATCGGGAACACCAGAATTTTGCAACTCTTTAATGAAACGCGGAATAGCTACCTTAAGCAAATTGTCTCGAATCGTAGCATAGGGGTCCACTACATCATCTGTAGACCACAACTGCTTCAACACCTGCTCTAGCCGCTCTTGTTCAAGTGTGTGGGCCAGCCGGTCAACTCTAACCTGGCGAAGACCATCACGCTTGGCAGTAAAGGTTTCACGAGATGCATCCAACCCAAAAATTCTAACTACTTCTCCAGAATCTGGTTCGAACTGAAAATATCGATTATTGACCAGAGTCAATTTGCCTGGTCCTAGATTCTCGTCTTTAAGACCGGTCGACTGACGATATCTGATGATATAAGAATTCGACTGCTCATCTAGTACAAGCGCCATTTCGGTCGCACCATCGGTGGCGCTCTGAATCCTAAAGCCGTTAAGTTGTTCTCCTTGAGCGTATTCTGCTCGGATAACAAAATCTCTGACACCATCTGTAGATTTAGCTAAAAGAAAACGTCCATCCTTATGAACCTGCATTTGATCACTCAAGTCGAAATGCAGCTGAATAGAAGAATCTGTAGATGCAATTACGTTTATATCACCTACGAATTTTTCATCTAAAGTTCCGCCCCGCACAAGACGCAATTCGAGGTCTTCGCTAATCAAATCGGGAGCGACTTTTCGCAATTCGCCAAGTCGTTCGTATATTTTGGCAGCAGTCTGCCAATCGTCCAGAGCCATTTCAAAACGCTCTACAAAAGACGAGATATTGTCTGGCATCACATCATGACCACTGCGTAAAAACAATTGCATGTGGTGCAAAATCGCCGCCATTTGACTATTTTTCAGTTCTACTGCAACGGTACCTTCTACAATCTGTTTTAAAATTGCATAACTACCAGTGCGCTTAATTTCTGGCACTCTTTCAAGCAATTGCAAAAGAGCTTTTACTTCTTTTTCAAAACTTTGTCTTTCATAAGTCACACTGGAATCTGAATTGATTCGGTAAAATTCACCACCAGTGGTGAGAACCTGACGTTCTCCAGTTTCGGGATGACGGGCAAAGACCAGGCTTCCATCGTCCATATGAATGAATTTATCACCTATTGATATACCATCCTTAGGCGAGCCTTCCACAGATGTTATGACATGAACTGGAGCTCCAGTACTGCTCTTTCCATTTGGATCTATTACTGCAGTAAAACTTACACCAGATGCTGTCTGAACAGTTAAATTACCATTTGCCTGTCTGGCGAAAAATCCTCCGCTAGAATAGCCAGCCATCACAAATTTATCGTCGAGCTTAAACAACACGCTTCCATATATATCTTCGACTATTGAAACGCGAGGGTCGCTGGTCAGATGAATAATCGAACCATCGCGAGCAGAGATTTCTGGCTTATCGGTCAAACTGATACGAGCTGTCAAATTGGGCGGTAATTCAGCTAGATTGTTTTGAGCCGCATACTCTCTTGCAGCAAATAATTTTCTAGATGATTCAATGAAACTAACTGCTTGCTTTATGCGAGCGGCACTAGAAACATCTGCTTGATGATGTCCTTGTAAAATCGATCTGACATGATGTGCCACCATAGCCACTTCAGACTGGACTTGCGGTGTCAAACTAAATCCAGCTCTACTGAAAAGACGGACAAACTCTGGGATCACAAGGAAGCGCGATTCCTGACTAAGATCAGCATCAAATTTTCTTGCGACTGTTTCGATATATATTCTTACTGCCGCAGTCAAATCTGGATCCCAGCGACTGCCTTCTCGATACATTTCGTTTAGTGCAATCAATTCACTTGCATAATCGAGATTAGAATAACTAATCGTCTCAGGTATTCCATCTTGTGTATGCGTGAGAGTTTCGATTCCACCTTCAGGGCGCAAGACTTTAACGGACCTTGCAGGACTTTTCGCATCTTTTGCAACCATGAAGTGCAGCGAGCCGTCTTCCTTTAGACTGGTCGAATAAATTTCATTTTTACTCGTTGGCATAAACGAAACGTTACTATCTCCAAACCCTGGCCAATCCTGAGGCTCGAAAAGCGATTGACCATTTTTATTGAATACAGCTTTAACATTTCCGCTTGGATGCAATTCATATATTAGCGAAAGGTCACCATTTGGACCAAGGACATAAGCCCAGTTTCCATCGCGAACCATAGCATTGCCAGAGAGTCGATCGAAAACTACAGACACAAGTCCACCCTGCGAGGCTACTTGTTTTATAAGGTTCTCTTGTCTAATTCCGTCTAGCGAACCGTGATACAATTCGCTTCGCTCCAGCCTAACGAGAGCAATATTGTCATCTAGCAAATTCAAATACGTTTCTTGTTGATGCAAAATTCTATTTGCTTGAAGTCTTGCGCTTGCAATTGCCCTATACGTGTCAACAGGGTGTTTTAGACCCATCTCAACCAACTTACCAAGCTCGGCAGTTTTGATACTTTCGCCAGCAGGAATGGTTTCAAGCTTGCGCTGTAACATAAACATAAATTTGGCTAAGTCTTTTACCTGTTCTGCTACAGGAACAATCACTACAGAATGACCAGGAATCAAATCTTGCCCACTTACAGCCCGCAGATATTTTTGTGCCTCATGCATGACAGTGTCGGCTACGGGCTTACCATCAGGCATTTCTCTAAGAACTTCTGCAAATCTATTCAAATGAGCAGTTACCATGTCTAATGAATACTCATCATTCAATTTGAACTGATTGAACTCGACAATGTGTCCGCCACCCTGGCGAGCGCCTCTGCCCTTATCGAATTCAGGGCGAATAGCGGGAAGCACAGCTTTATTAGAACCAGATTGAACTGCCACCTCAGGCGGTGCCTGGTTGCGAGCTTGTCGCATAGCTTGAAAATCTATGACAGTGCCGCCTTGATTGCCTGGCGGATGAGCAGCTCTAACAGCAAGCTCTCCATCTGGTCGACTGGACATCAAAAGATCTGGATTAGCCGAATGATTCAAATCTGGCAGATATCTTTCGAACAAAGAGTATGCGCTCGGAAATGCTGATTGTAGCTCAGTTTTAGAATAGCCAAATAAGGGTTTGTCTCGGGCAGCACCATAGAAGGTGGCGAACCATTCATGAGCAGCATCTTTTACATTCACATGATTTCCACCATGCTCGACCATTAGCAGAGGTGCAAATTTCTCCTCGAACAACCCTTTGAGCACAGGGGGCCATCCCTCGACATCGGCTTGTATTGCACTTCTTATATTAGAATCAAAACCTGGCTCAGATTGCATTTCTTTGAGCAAGTGACCAATTTCGTGAGTCAGATTAGCTTCCAGATTTTCACGAACTACTCTTTCTGGGAGATTTCCAGGTCTTTCGACAATAACAATTTTGGTGTTTACTGGATTCTGCTTATCTATAATCGAAAAAGCTTGAAGGTCTCCAAAATTACCCATCTTAACGCTCCAACCAATAGGCGTCTGCGCGCTCATTCCAGGGAAAATTTCTTCTATGTTATGAACCACAACAATAGGCACTGAAGCCTTTTTCAAATTACCTTGCTCCAGAGCTCCTGTTCTAGCATGTTCTTTCAACGCGTCGTCAACCCATTGAACGAATTCTGGCGTCACTCTTTCGCTTTGAAGGACTCTTAAATCGGTGCGCAGATTTTGAGCATCTACCAGGCGCGCAGGTTGTGCGCTCCAATTTCCGTAACTAACAAAAGCCGAATCATCCAAAACCAGAGAATAAGCAAGTCTTGGATAATCCAAAGTCTTCATGTTTCCATAAATCGAATTTCTGTCAGCATAGACCCATGCTCCATCACTGTTTCGATAACGCTCCATGACATAAATTTTGTTATTGAGACTGTCTACAAACACAGGCATACTGTCGTGATAGCCCGAAGACCATACAGCTCTTGCAGGTGGCGCAACAGAATAAATATGGCTGGCAACAACGACTTCCATTCCAGGATATTTAGCCGAAACATCCTGCGCCATTTCTCTTAGAATTTCACTAGCCCAATGCAGCGTCACGGCATCCACTTGTCCGGCTCTGGAAAGCCTGATGCCACCAGGTTCTGCCACTGCTTCAGGTGGCATGGCTACCATTTCAGTCAGATGTGGAGCGTTCTTAACTCGCTTTGCGCTTTCAAATGCATTTTTATCTGCAAACGGAACTCTTACATTATCATCGATCCACATTCCAGTAACATGGTCGAAACCTCTGGGTCTTCCCAGCAAATTGTCTAATCCAGTAGAAAGTCTCTCAAGATAACTATTTAAGTATGCACTCCAATCTAGTTGGATTTTTTCGTTCAATCTAAGTAAGCGAAACTCGAGATAACTTGCAAGAGCAGCGCTGGCTGAAACATAATCGAAATCAGCTTTATAACCATCCAGACCAAGAGACTTGGCATTCCATTCAGATAGCAATTCGCGCAATGTATAAAACTGAGAGCTGTTTCCTTTTCGCAAAGGAATCAAAGTATCTGGTCCCTGATCGAAAAGCTGGTTAATAGTGTCTAACTGCCCGCTTTCAAGGGCTTGCTGCCACATTTTCAAGTTTGAATGAACTGTGGATTTTCCAAAAAGAGTCTGGTCTTGAATCCTTTTGAGCAAACTATCAATGCCGTGAGCTAACCGCTCTGCAGCCGCAGTCTCTTGCGTGGTTGTTCGATAAACCATGGAAGAATCTATTATTTTTCTTGCGTGAATTCGCTCTTCTGGCGACAGTTCGAGTCTGTTTTTGTGAATCGAGAATATCGAATCAATAATTCGCTCAAATTCAGGTCTGATTTCTTCGATAAGCTCACGAGAATAATTCAAATCTCGGGCTAATTTTTCCAGCGCATAATTTCCGATTGCTCGTGGATTAACCAGTGGAGCTTCTCCAACATTACGTGGCGGATTCTCGCGCAAAAACTGATCGATGTAATATCTGGCGGACCATTCAGTCTGAATCAAATGGTCCCATTCATGGATTGCTGTATTTGCAAGAAATGGACTACCACCCTCTCCTGCAAGCATTTGTCTATCTAAATAAATACGCCTGGTTAACGGCAAATAATAGCTACCCCGGTTGTCCGCTCTGCTTGCCCTAACCAATGGAAACGTAAGGTCATGACTGATTATTCTTCCGTTTGCATCTCTAATAACAGCATGGCGTTCGAGTAGATTTTGAATTTGGAGAGCACGTGCATCTAGCTCGTCTTCAAGTATTCTACTGAGTCGAGACCGCGTTGCTAACAACTCATCATGCTCTCGATTCAAACGATACAAAGTCGAGCCTGGAGTTCTGAATTCTCTGTCTATCTGTGCTTCTGTATAGCCGTAAACGTCTTTGAGTCTCGATTCTTCAAATCTTAGTTCGGCTGCAATTTTGGATGCATCATATCTAAGTGTTTCGACTTGCTCCATCAATGGCTGAAGCGAAGCCCATGTGCTTCTTGTTCTATCGATATCTCTGCGAATACGTTCGACAGAATTCCCTGTAAAGAACCAGTGGAATCTTTGAATATCTGCCAACTCTTCTTTAGATAAAGGCAATATCTCGGGACTCCAAACTCGCGAACGAGCTTCGCTAGCACCAAGCAGATTTCCAGGTCGGTCTTTACCCAATGGAGAAGTCTTGACCAGACGCACCACATTTGATGGCTGAGACGATTGAGCCAATTTATCTTTTGCGACACGAGAGCTGTCTTGTGCAACTTCTTTTCCGTCTCTGGTCAAAATAAGCTTTCCGTCAGCTTCTTTTGTCACGACCAATGCAGAATCTTGGGTGCGATAAATTATTCTGCCATCAGATAATTGCTCGCCAAAACCCCCATCCATTCTCATTTGCAGTTGGACTTTCTCTTTGGCTGCTATAGCATTAGTTTGACGAGCTTGAGCAATAAGATTAGAGACTGCTGCTGCTTCTTCGAGAAAAGCCATAGCCTTATCGAATCTTTGTGCCCAGCTTTGAGGAGGGGCATCTGTTGCAGAACGCAAACCAAGCACAATCAAATTTGCCTGGTGTAAATATGCAGCTCTCTCTTCTTTTGGTACCTGGAATGAGAACCGGCTCAAAATTCCTTCGTAGCTCTTTTCTTTCAAGGCTGGCACGTTGTGCCTTAAATCAGAAAAGTTATTTGCCTCTATGTCGTAATCCAATCCATGATAGGTGACAATTGAGTCTCTGCCACTTACTTCTCGAACACCATCGGCTGACCAGACTATTCTTGTTTGATTCGCATCTGCCAATTCGTTGAAGATTACTCGATTGAACTCACCAATTTGAAACACAGTTCCAGAAGGAGGATATCCTTCGAGTATCTCCTGGCTGCGACTTCTTAAGGCGCGAGTCACGCTCGACCATATGCCTGAGCTTTGATTGAAAGAATGTTTCAAGATGCTCGGATTCAAAGGGTCAGCCGAAAGCAGTAAATGCCCGGAGTTGTTTCGACCTTGAATAAATCGGGTCACTCCGTTTTTGAGCAAGATCCAGTTACCACCAGCATCTCGTCTGACTTTGACAGTCGGATCACTTGTTGCAAACTCGACAAATTTAGAGTCATCGACCAGCACAAGCTTCTGCCAATCGAAATGTGGAGTGAAGTACGCTTGCTCTGCTACCAGACCTGGCTCGAGCTGACGTGCGGCGTGCAAGACTTGAGTAATTTGACCAGAAATGTTCAAAAATGATCTTACAGCATCGCTACGCACAGCTGAGTGAGCTTGCTCGACACCTGGTGTATAAACACCCTCGTATAGAGCTCTCACATGACGAAGAGTTGCTCCTAGCGCCTCTTGCGTTTTCCAAAGAAAACTATAATTCGGAATCAAGCCACTGTTTCCACTTAGCGCCGCTGGATTTCGGAACAGATTTAAATATTTTTCCAAAAACGGCACAACCATCGAGTCAGAAACTATTGGATTGTCTAAACTGAGCAAGCTCAAAAATTTTCTCAGTGGATGTTCCAAGATGGTAGCTAAAGCAACCTCTCCGCCACGTTCATCGCGATACAAATCGAGAACTCGATTGATTTCATCGACCACGTTTATACGACTATATCTGAGTCCACCATTTTCGACACGAGCATGATCACCTGAAATACTGTGTATTTCCAGTGGCTGACCATTAGCAAAAACGACGAAGCTTCCATCATTTAGAACTTCCACTTTCTGTACTTTGGAAATACTTACCACGTTTTCGACTTCGCTTGAGCGAGGCCAAATGACAGATCCAGGTGAATCACCGGCGTTTAGCGGAGCACTCCTGACTTGTATAATTTCGCCATCTCGGCGCACAAAAATAAAGGGTGAGCGCTGACCTTGTCTTGAATAGAAAATGACACCATCACTTTCGAGATGTTGATAATTCTCGCGTAAAACTACTCTGCCTTGGCTGTCTCTTGCGTAATGGACTTGTCCTTTTTCTGGAGTGTTGGCTACGAATTGTGCTGGCTTGTTATCTATAATGCTTGCTGGCGAACTGCTCAAAGAATAATCGACCGAAACTGTTTTCAAAGAAATTCCTGCATCTGCAAGATCGATATATAGATTCTGCACACGATCAAGCAAATCAGCGACCAATTTTGCCTGCAATTGAGGATTCACATCACCTGCAAGTCCAGCATAAGCATCGTCGACTTCTCTTGTTACTTTAGACTGGACATACTCCAGTGCATATTGCAAATCGGCAATAACTTGTTCTTTTGAGACGTCTAGACTAAAAGCGCGTTTTTGATGTTCTCTAAAACGAGCCAGTACATCTGGACTGACTCCGGATTTCTCAATCTCACCAAGAATTCCTTCAACAGTTTGAGGTTTCACTGAGTTGCGAGCACGAGTTTGGTTTGCATTTGCTTTTGCTTTGGCGTCGGCAAGGTTGAAGAGCTGAGCATTAGAACCGGGCGCTGCAGCATTCGTTGCACCGCTTGTGTTTCTTCCAGCATTTCTATTTGAGAAAAAGTCTGGGGTGATTATATTACCTTCGTCCTGCACCGCAGATGGTGAAAAATCTGCCAGCCCACCGTCTGAGCGAGCCATTCTTTGCCCAAACCTAGCGTATGAATATTGTCCATCGGTTTGCCAGAGATTTTGGTCATCGAGAATATTTCTAACTGTTTTTGCATGCTCAGAAAACTCAGATAGCAAAAGAAGTGACCTTACAAGTTCGGGCTTGCTCAAAATGGTCTGAAGCCGTTTCGTTTCAGGAGCGACAGGTCCAGAGCCAATTCCACCCGTATAAATTTGATCCAGAGTTCGTTGCACTTCGGGATCCTTCAAGCGAGCCGCATGAATTAGCATTTCGTCAAAACTATCGCGACCTCTGTAACTATCGACCACTTGCAAAGCCGCATAAATTTCAACAAACATTGAATCGAGATTCGCGCTTTCTCGTTTGATATCTCTTGTACTTGCAGAAATTATTCCAGACACGCTTATATCTGCGGCTGCCACATCTGCAACTGGTGCAATAGGTCTGCTATCAAGACCCAACTGCTCAGCTAATTTTTTAGAATAGAGATAAGCCTGTAAATCGCTACCAGAATATGCCCATTCTTCAATGGCGCTCGTGTAATACTGTCGTGCTTCGTGTACAAGTCTGTGTGCCGCTTTGGCTCTGGTTCTTTCCAGCATATTTGCTACTTCACGGGCATACTCCTGAGCCTGTCCAATAGCCTCTGGGGTCCCCATAGACAAATCAACGAATTTTCGCAGAGCCGGAGGCACCCCAAAGCGATCGAAATATGACTGACTAATTGTTGCAGCGTGAATTCGTCTGTCTAGTGCAGTAGAGCCCTTCATATTCAATTGCTCGCTGAGTTCGTGAAGAGCATTGATTGCAATATCTGGATTTGGATTTACCAGATCAGATATCAACAGGGTCAGCTTACGATGCAAGTTGAACAATTGAGTAGAATTTTCAAGAAAATTACCGACAGACTTAAATGAATCAGCAAAAATTTCTGCCAACTGATACTCATTTGTGGCAACTCTTCTCATACCATCAACCTTATGAGCGATGGACAAGTTTTCGGTCTTTCCAAAATTGGGTTTTTGACTCAAGGGCCCCTGGTCTCTTGCAGCCATCAAAACTCGAGCCATGTATTCCTGCGAAAGATCCCGACTTGTCAACTCTTTGTATTTACTTGCAATAGAGCCGAATAAACTATTGTCGGAAAGTATTTGACGCGAGACATCTTGCAATTTTTCAAACTTAGGAATTACAGATTCGATTGCAAGTCGCACCACATTCATATCTTGCCAGTTATGCATGACCTGTTCATGGTGCAAGATAGTAGCCAGTCCCTCATGACCATGCGACTTCAAAAGCATGTCATAGCGTATTGTTACTTCTCCTCGTCCAGGCATATACCCTCCGCCCGAATGAGAGAACATTTCTGCTTTGTAGTGCACTCGTGGAAGTCGCATTTCATCCATGAGTTCGTCGCTTACTCGTTGCAAAATGGCCATACGCTGCTGGGCTATTTCAGCAATTTCTCTTGAAATGAGAGCATGTTTTATTCTCAATCTATCCAGTTCGAGATTTATAGATTGATTTCCTTCATAATCGCCTGCGCGTTGTAAGCTCTTAGCCTGGGAGTCAAGCTGGTCGATTTGACGCTGCAAATTTCGCATCTCCACGAGTAAAAGCGACCTGTCACTTGCCCATTCAGGTTCGGACATCATTTTGATAATGCGCTCGGCAAAGCGCTCGCTTGGAATGCGGGAGATTTCTGGAATCGCAGATTCTATCAATCTATAGATTTCACTTCTTCTGGTGGCAAGCCTTATATTTTCTACTTCGCGCCACAAATCAGTAGTCGCCGTAGTCTGTGTTTCTTGATTGGCAGTAGTCTCAACTCGTTTGAGCGAACTTTCGGCTTTGGGCGGGAAAAGCTCAGCTTGTGGAGCAAGCTTTTTAGAGACGATATCACGCATCCAGGGCTCTAGTTCATCGAGAGCCGAAATGGCTCTTCCAACTTCGGCTTCGCGTGCTTTGAGCCTGGAAATCAAAGCGCGTCTTTGCGCCCCTATTTCGATGATATTCAGACCCTGGTCTACCAGAGCGTCCACAGCAGAATGGAATTCGTTCAATCCAATATTGTATTGGCGGCGCGCTTGTAATACAGCTTCAATCTTTGATACCAGATCCGATACTGCATGAAAGTCGTCACCCTGCCAATATTTAGAAGACCGAATCTCTTTGATTAAATCGTCAAGCTCAAAATCAGAAAGGCCTCTTGCTTTGAGGGAAGCGTGAGTATTGAACAGATTGTTATCCCTGCTCAAATTAGTGGAATCAACATAATCAGCATTACTGTTTAAGGTTCGGCGAGAAGTATTTGGAGATTCGTTTTCTGCATTACCTGCTAATTCTTTATCTATTGTTTGCTTTGTACGTGCTTGTGCTTGCTCGATAATTTCGGATCGTTGTCTTCGTCCCAACAAGAAATTAGCAGGATCTAGATCTGGATGCTGCGCTTCCACCTTTATAAAATCTGGTCTGTTCGGAAACGTCGGCGTGGCTTCATACATTCGCCTTAGAATTGGATTGCTTCCAGGACCAACGTATGAAACGATTGATGGGCGATTGTTGTGCACCGCATCACCAATTGGACTGTAATAAGCCCCGTCTACGAGCATTATTTCGCGGCCGTCTACACGATAATAAACAGGCGCGACATTCAAATCTACCGCAGCTGTACTTGCAGTCAATGCAATAAGCAATTTTTCTTGTTCGGCTTTTCTAATTGCAGCATTATTCAGGTCTACACTTTCAAACTCAAAAACGAAAGGACGATGGCTACCGTCTTGTAGTCGCTCTGCAGCGACTATTCTCAAATTCGGACTTGGCACAAGATCAAAATTATCGATCAAAGTTCTTAGCCAGCCTTCCATCGAGAAATTCCCACTAAAGGTAAACGAGGTCATCGCAGTGAAAAAGTCAGCCTGAAATAAATGCGGACGTTCTAGTACAGCCCTTATTATTTGATCTGGACTATATCCCCTAGCGAGAAGAGCAGCAACAATTGCACCACCTGAGATACCAGTCAAATTTTTATTTGGGTTGTTGAAAGTAACATGATTCTGTAATTCTGCTAAGACTCCCAAATGAGCAACCCACTGAGAACCGCTTGCACTGAAAACCAGATCATAATTTTCGATGCGTGGGTCAGGGATGAAAGGAGGTGCGAAAGATTCGTGGCGATCGACTTCGATTCTTGCTCGCGCATTTTCAGCTGAAATAATTCTTGGTTGTTGCCCTTGCTCACCTGGTTCTATCCTTACCAGCCCCTTGGTCTTCTGGCGTACAGTAAGGTCGACTGGTTTTCCATCTTGATCTATTGCTTCTAGCCATCTTCCAAGATCGACACCTCGCTGGTAAGCGTCTAAGAAATGCTTGAACCCGCTGTGGTGTTCCATGGCGCGAGTTGCCATACGCTCACGGAAGGAAGTGTAATAATCTCCCTGCAAATCAGCAGCAGCAGCCTTCTTATTATTTCTCTCCAGCTGTTTGAGGATTCTACTTATCAAGTATTCCTGGACTTTTGCGTACTCAATATTACGCTCTTTTTGCTGCGCAACAGTCAAAACATTTTGACTATCGTTTTGAGAAAGTCGACCATAGACCTTAAGCGCACGCTTCAATTCTTTAGGTAATGCGCCTGGTCCCAGAAGCTCAGCACGCAGACGACTAGCAGACTTGCTATTACGTCTGCTTATTTCAAACAAAAGATTATGCAGTTCACTAAAACCGAGCCGTTGTTCTGCTTCTAATTGCAATCTAGTTCCGTAAGATGCAATTACTCTCGAACGCTCTAAAATCTTGCCCAATCTCGTCTGAATAAGCGGGATATCTTTTGAATCGAGAAGGTCGATGAAGGATTCAACCACTTTTCTAACGTGTTTGATTTCATCAGCACTCAAATTGCGCTGCCATTCAGGTCGGCTGCTTCGCTCCTCCAGTAATTTGACCAGCCAGACTTCTTGCAGTTCTGCTTTTCCACGCAGGGTTTGGGCATACTCATTTTGGACAGCTTGTAAATGCTCAGAATTAGTCGAGTCGATTTGAACCTTTAACCGCTTCTCTGCTTTTTGAATAGCAGCTCTAACCATCAAAGTATCATCTGCAAGATGAGCAGCTATTTCGTGTGCGGATACGACACCTATCAAATTGCTTCCATGGGCATCGAGCAGCAACTGCCGATTCAAATTGACGTCGCCCGAGCCGATAACGTAGTGCCCGAAATCATCCATCGATTTGAAATTTAAATTGTTTGCGTGCAACCCGAGATCTTTGACGAATTCTCGAAGAAGATCTGCCGACTGACTTTCTCTTCTTCGATATTCGACTAAATCAGGCTCTAACGCTTTTCGATATTCGTTAGCTGCACGCTTATGATTTCGCTTGAGTCGGGTAACATCAGACTGAAGTGCCGAATCAGAAGGAGATTTTTTCAATCTTTCCTGTGCAGCCTTCAACAAAAGATAGGCATTCTTAGCATCAAGAACCAGAGATTCTCTCTCACTAACTCCTTTATGCAAATCACGTTGCCATTGCAAACGAGCGGCACTGTCCCTAGTGGCATAATGCCAGGCGTCTTCCAACCGTTCGATGGCTTGCTGCATTCTGGGATAGACAAGCGCAACAACCCTTGCCATAGGCGTATTTGGTCTGAGCCCTTGAGAAACATAAATCTTCCAGCGATTGAGAATTCTCTCTGAAACGCCCGGCGGCAAACTGTAATAAGTGTCAAAACCCTGCGCACTGGCGTGAGAGTTTGCAATACTTTCAATCGCTCTCAACCGATCCAGATGCGCATTAATTCCTGCGACAACATTATCGGTATGCACTTGAGCGGGCTCATCGCCAGAACGCAATTTGTGCAAAGCAAATTCTACTGCTGGAGGAACTCCATTTCGACCAAAGAGAGCCTTCACTTCGCTTTCGTTTATGTAGCCTTCTTCATCGAACAACTCACGACGCAAGAGTTTTATTTTTTCTGGATCAAATTTGGCTCCGATCGATTCACTCTCTAAAAATGGCAACCAATAATCTAGTGCTGCCCCTTTTACACTCGATTCTGGATCAGCAGTTCTATAAGTAAGATCATTGAACGCCGCTAATCGTTGCTCAATTACGTTTCTAATTTGAGCAGTCAGGTCAAGACTTTCTTGATGAAAATCTTTCATCATTTCGAGGTCTAGAACCAACTGAGAAATTTGACCTAATTTCCTTATATTCTTGACAGAACTAAAGTTGTTACGCAAAGCGATGAGAAGCGCTTCAAATTTTTCAGGAGCAAGCGCGGAGTTTACTCTTATTCCGTCATGATTGGGTTTCACCGGCAGCAAATAGGGCATGAGTTCAGCTAGTGAGCCTGGTTGAATAATAAACGCTACGAATGCTTCTCTTTCTAGTAGCTGATTTACATAAGGATTCCATGAACCCAAAATCTCTTCGCGCATAGTGGCCAAATCAGCAACCATAGCCTGTTTCAGCTTCTCTTTGTAATTAGCGTATAAAGTTGACGACGCTAAATCTCTTTGGGATGGATCAAGACTTGCAAGTTCAGTATCTACTTCAGACAAAACAGCCAAAGAACTCTGCATATACTGCCTGAATCCTTTGCCATTCGCCAAATTCGACCCAGATGTTATAACATCTTTGAGCTCAATTATCGTGTCAAAATTCTCGGACTGATCTAATCTTTGTATCAACGCTTCGACTGCGGCATGAGACGATTGCATATGAGTAAAATTCTCATTTAATGCTTTGTATGTTTTCACAGAATTGGCAACAAGTGCAGCATGCTCAAATTCTTCATCTGTAATAAGAACATCGCGAGTGGCTGCCTTCTTAATAAACGCAGCGATAGCACTTTGATTTGGAGTAATATCTGTAAGCTGAGCATATTTCGCAGCTACATCTGCAAGACTAACACTGGAAACATCTTGATGCGCACCGAGAACTTCTTTTATTGCTCTACGTACAATCAAATAGTCTTGCATAAGATGAACGGCTTCATGATACAGAGTGCCAGTAAGATCATCGACTGTAGACGCACCATAAGTCAGGTGCTCTGAAAAACTAATTTTTCTCTGCCCAAACATGTAAAAAGCATTTGCAAATGCGGCTCTCACTCTTGGTGGGCGCTTCAGTCCGATCGCAACATCGGGCATACCCAACTCAACCAGCCATTTTCTATATGCGATTTCCAAATCATTTTGACGCTTTGCTATTTCTGCAAATACTTCTTTATTGAAAGCCGCATGCTCGGTTCTCGCCTTAATGTACTTGGCATTTTCACTTGCCAGTTTGCTACCAAGTTCGCCATAACTTGCCCATTCCTCTCCCCGTTTTGCTGCTGCAATGAATGCTGGATCAAGCCCTTCGGCAATCATTTGTTTTTCAAGTGAAATCACCAAGGCTCTCTGCTTAGCCAAATCACTCAGCATGCTTCTTCTAGTTGCAAAAAGAGTCGGTAAATCTTTTACCCAAGCATTTCTGACTTCAGATAGAATTTCAGTCATTCGGTTGAACATTGCGACTGAAAGCTCTGGATACATATTCCAAAAATGTTGCAATAATGATTGATCTGCAATCGAAATCCGCAACGTGAGTTGAGCATCTGCACTGGTTGCTTCAATTCTTGCCCCTGTCTCAGAAGTGGAATCTAGAATTCTTGCAGACTCTGATTGTCTTGTTCTGAAGTCAATTACTTCTGAATCATTTGAAGCAGGCTTAGATCTTGCTTGCGGTCTTTGCACCGACTCTTCTGGCTCAAATGAATAAAGCTTGGCTGAGCCCGTATTGACTACGTCGCCTGCAGTACCAAAAGCACGAACAACACCATCATCGCTTATATGCACTGAAATATTTTCTTTGTATTTTCCACGCAAGAACGAAAGTGTTTTGACCAATCCCTGCGCTTGAGCTACGAGTTCGGCTTCTGGTGCACCAGGGGTGCGATGCCCCTGCAAAATCATTCGAATCTGAAATATGTCTTCTGGTGTCAGATCGCCAGAAAGCGCATCTCTAACTACTGAATAAAAAGCCGGATTCGACTCAAGCGACTGCATCATACGACGCTCGACGTCTGGTCTTACACTCACTCTGCTCTGGAAATTTTCTTCAACTCCGTCGATATACCTGTTTGCTGCGCGTGTTAAAACTTCTCTTGCGCCATCGAAATAAAAAACTTGTACTTCTGGTGAGTTCTCAGGAATAACAGTGACCGCATAAGGACCATCGGCGTCTTTCATCACTTTAGCCTTGCCAGTAAATGAATCGCCTGTAGCCAGTATCACCTCGGTTGGCTTGCCCGATGCGCTGTATTTGAAAAATATTGGAGCCAGCCCGTCTGAAGGAAGTACCGAGATAACGCGACCATTTCTATAACCGCGAATTGTTCCAGCTTCATCGAGCTCAAAATGTATATGAGGCTCGCCCGAGCGAAAAAGGCGAGTTGGCGAATTTGCAATAGATTGTCCGATGGAACCATCAGCATTCACTCTAAACCCGACAGAAAGTCGCTCTCTTGGATAGTGTTTGGCTGCGGCAAACCAAAGTGAATCAATTCTTGCAGCCTGAGTGAGCATTTTTCGCACAGCCATTGTGCGCTCTGCAAGAGAAGGCAGAGTCTCTGGACTTCCAAGGTGTCGCTCGCCACTTAAAATCATAAAAGCGTGACGCAAATAAGCAGCTTTGGTTTCTTGCAACGCGCCTTGACGATAAGCAAAAGAATTTACAGCGTCTTCCAAACGCATTGCGCTTAGTTCTGAGTCCTGAGAAATCAGATCGAGCAGTGCACGCTGCTCTCTTTCAGCATTGAGATTGAGATAATGAAGCGAACTATCGGCTTTGACAATCTCGTGCGTGCCTTCTTTTCTCCAGACGATGCGACTGCCATCAGAAAATTCAAAGACTATATTTCCTTTGGCATCAAGACGATAAGCAGTTCCGCTTGGCGGTATCGCATTTAGTGCCTGGGGCGGCGAAGCGAGATTGGCATTACCCGAAGCTAGTGGGTAACGATTACCCGAGCTATGTATTAGTGTGTTATCTCTGGCGAAGGCAAACGTTTCTTCACCACCAGGAGCTATGCGATAGAGGACTTTGACATTATCTTGATTTTTTTGAGCTTGCGCTTGAATATCTGCCGTAGAAACGTCCTGACTTTCGACTTCTTTGCCAAGCAATATTTCGGTCTGTCCATCTCGCGATTTTCTGAGAATTATTCTTTTGTTCGAGGTAAATACAATTTCCGACTGACCATCGGTTTTAGACGATTTAAAACCATTTACGGCAAGCTTCAATCGCAAATCCGCAGGAATTTGATCACCAAGGCTTGCTCGGGCTGCAGCTACTACATTGAACAAATCGGCAGAAGCCCGCATATAGGCAACGGCGTGCCTGAGTCGAACATCGATTTTAGGCTCCATTTCTCCTGGTTGAAGATCCTGAATCATCATGCGCGCATGGTGCATGACTTCTGCCAGAGCAGCCTGACGAGACTGAATATCGCGTGCGGCTTGTGTGATTACTTCGCTTTGAAATCTTATATCTTTCGACGGGCTCTCACCTTGAAGGAGAGCTAAATAAGCAGGAATCAGTCGGTCATCTGGAATATGCTCGAATAAAGCTTCGTTTTGCAGCAAATCTCTTAAGACTCTGGAAAAATCGCTCTGGAATTTTCGGAAATATGGTGACAGCTCAGAAGCAAATACAACATTTTGCAGAGTATTCAAGTCTGTGGCATGACTAATATTTTCATAAGCAAGTTCGCCTGTGCGAGGCTTGAATGTTCCAGTTGATCCGTCGATAGTATGAGTATCGTGGCTCAATGTGCTGCCCCAACGATAACCACCGTCGGGTAAATCGAAAGCACTGTGAGATGCGGACAAAGAAGCTAAATTATCTACTGTGCTTCTTGCTCCGAATTCTCGCACAACGCCAGAAGGTTGATGGATAACAGAAGAAACAACTCCGTTGCTTCTATTATAGAAAATCTCATTGGCTCCATCAGCACTAATTGCGTAAAGCACCCGGCTTGAATCATCAGTGATTCGAACGTTTCCAGTCGAGTCTTTGCGAACTATACGTCCGGTGCCCATTTCTTGAATTTCAAATCCACCATGCTCGAAAACCGAAGATGTGAGCTCACCAGACCTGGGCTTAGCCAACACTATATCGGTCATACTTCGACTGGCATCCAGTCTGGATAAAGCGTTATAAGCAAAGACTGCGGTTTCTAAGTAAACTTGCGCCGCCTTGGCTTGAAGCTGAGGACTCAATGGAGCATCTCTCATGCCGGTGGCAACTGCGTAAGCATGATAAAGATCGGTAGCCCTTTGTGTTTGGGAGAGCCCCATTCGCTCGGCTTCATTCAAGAAAGCTTGCATCGCTGGAACCACATTTATTGCATTTGGATGCAAAGCTGCTTGAGCAACAATAGCGTCCGGAGTGGGGACGCCTTGAGGAAACTCGTAATCAAGTAAGTTTTTGCCTGCTACTATTTTTTCGCGAGCAAAGAATGGACCTGCATTAACATCGCGAGTGACACCACCCAGATTAGACTGGTCAAGAACTGGTCTGGTCGAAAAGTCACCAGGTTGTGCAGGGTCAACGTGAGCACCATATATAGCATCAGGTTGCGAGTTGGATAACTGGGTAATATCTTTTCCTTTCAAACGTCTCTGTAAGCGTCTGGTGGCTTCGTTGATATATTCCTGACGTGCGGCAAGATCTTCGGATGGAATTTGAGATTCTCGGTTCAGAAAGGCTTTGCGAAATAGCAATAATTCAGACTTTATTGCTTCCTCTACTTTAGCGTTAATTTCTCTGACTTCTCTAGGGGTTGCTGGTGTGCCTTTTTTCTGTAATCCTTGAAGAATTTCATCAACAATTTTTTGCTGTACAATTTTCAGCTCTGAACCAGATGCGATGCTATTGTAATTTGCAGGTAAAATACTCTCAAAAACCGAGCGTGGGCTGCCTATTTCACCGATTAATCCATCTCTTGTAACTATGTGCAGTTCACCAAAATCATTGCTAGCTACACGATTGAAATCGCCAGAGGATTTTTTAACAGCCAGACTTACTCTTTCACGAACAAAATCAGCAAATACTTCTAGAGCCGCTATTCTTGCGGCCACCTGAGCTTCCGAACTTAAAACGATGTTGGCTGTCTTGTTGAAATAACTGACTACGCCAAATCTGACATGCTGACTGAATGTTTCCGTTCTAGAAGATCTCTTTCTTTCCAGCCATTTTCCAAGTACATCTGCTTGCGCTTCGGTTTGAGCTCTATTTCGTTTCAGAATTCCTGGGAAAGGAATATCGGTGCCTAAATTAAATGGTGCATCAGAAGACACCAGCGCAACTAATTGAGCTGATGCGCCACCAGCTACATACTCCATCACTCCATCTTGCACAGCAAAGTCAGTGTCTTTTACCTGAATTACACCACCTTTGCGAATATCGGGAATATCGGCTATTTTTCTTTGATTTTTAGTAGATATAGTCTTCAAATCTAGCGGATAAAAATCTCCATAGCGCTTATTTTCTTTGTTAATATTGACCATGAAAAAATCAACCCCAACCTTGTCGGCTGGTGCACCTTCCTCGACGGCGTAAATTCTCCAACCAGCATCATAAAGACTGGTCTCATCAGCTAATTTTTGGTTTTTAAGAGACTCGACCAAATGTGGATATATAGCGGCCTGGCGTTTAATTCCATCCAAAGAATGATTGGAATTCACTAAAGAAATGTCAGCTTGCGACTCTTCAAAATGCTTAATCCAGCTTTCCATATTTCCCACAACAGGATCTGGTCTAAGCGCAAGCCTTTGTCTGGCGTTTAGATAGCTAAAAGCCCGATGACCTGATACTCCGTCGATTGCTGGAATCAGTCCACCTAGGAAGTCTGCAGTCGTTTCGCGCAGCGCGGAACGCAATTCGGGATGATATAGAAGACGTAAATTGTGTACTTCCTGCGGCTCGGCTCTAGCCGCATCTCTTGCTTTGACATGAGGATGATCTTCATGTTTGGAAAGAATAGTTCGTAACTTCAATGCTTCTGGATTCGAGGACGAAAAAGTTGCAGCCTTCAGTAAATCGTAAAACTCAACGCTTTCCGATACCCGGCCCATAGACCAGTCACGTCCATGCCCAAGAATCTCGTGCTTAATTAGGTGCTCTAAGTCACTTCTTAACCGCTCCGGACTAAAAGTAGCAAGCTTGCCATCAAGGTCTCTGAAATGGTTGAAAAACACAGCATTTCCATCATGGTGCAAAGCAGCTACATTTTCAAAAGTAGTCTTGTTTCCCCAACCATAAGCTTGCATTTCTGCCAGCTTCTTGCCAGATGTACCTTTTACGGCTTCGTAATGATGTAATGTATCAGCCAAAACCACATTCAAGCCTGAGTGTTCAATCCAAGCTCGTTCGACTGGACTTAGCTTGTCTAGGACGTCCTGCAATACTGAAGAAAATGTTTTAGTAAAAGGATCTTCTGGTTTTAAGCCGAGCAATTCTATTCCGACTGGCGCACTGCCTTCTGGACGAACTGTTATTTTTTCGGGAATGATACTGTCTTTGGTTGCAAGAGCTGCCCACTCTTCGTAGGTAAATCCAGCATCCTCAGCCTTAGTAGAGATAAGTCCTGATCTATGAGGCTCAGGAGCATCTTTAGCAGCCAGAGCCAGCTCGGCAGCGGCCGGCTCTGCCTCTGTCGGACGAGCCGCATGCACTGCAGCGCTTGGCGCTGTTTCTGTGCCTTTGATACTACGATAAGCCCTTGTACCGACGATGCCAGCAAGCCCAGCGGTTTTGAAGACAGAGCCGAATCCAGCGCCCATCAACAATCCCATTTGAGCAGACTGACGCAAACGGCTCCAGTCGATATGTCCATCGGCAACCATCATATTGGTCGCCTCAGACAAGCCCATTCCTACGCCACCAGTCAAAGTCATGTACCCCATGGACAATGCATGACGTTTGAAAAGTTCGGTCCAGAACTGCTTACCGGCTTCAGCAACTCCGCGGTTTGACATTTCCGCCATCAGATTCTTATTGAGATCTTTGGACAAAGTGCTGAGTACGGCTTCACTCAAGTTGAGTGAATATCGTCGGTTGACTTCGTTCAAGCCCACGCGAATCGAGCTTTCTAACTCCTTATGACCATTAGCCACCGCGCTTGCCCAGATATGACGCATCTGACCTTGTAAGGCACTCTCAGCTTTTGTTCCAGCAATTCCGGCAATAGAAGCCACGGTGTCTGCTGTAACTTTATTAGCTGCAAGCATCATGTCTTTTCCAGCTAATTTCAAAGCGCTGTTCAAACTAAGGTGCAAGTGCTCTCCACCTACAACGTTTACAGCAGACAAGACACTCATTTTCAAAAATTCGCCCATGAGGGCTCTGGCTGCGTGCGTATCGCCATTCAGCGCTCGCATGATATGGGCGTCGTTACCCATCATTGATTCGTTGACTGCGGTTGATAGACCGCCAAAACCAAAACCAGCAATTGGAATAATGCGCCAGCTATTAAACAGAGCAGCGACCATTTGCGCTCCTCTTGCGCCTGCAAGATATGGAGCAGCAATTGGCATTAGCATTGTAAGCGCCATAGCCCCTGCTGTTACCAAACCTTCTTGCGTGGCACTCTTTGATTCTTGCCACGCTTTAATCGCTTTGTCTGTTGCATCCTCGATGCCGCGAAGAATCTCTGGCGGAATTTCTCCTTCGTATTTGAGCTTTTGCGCTTCAAAGGCAGCAAGCTCGCTTAGATGCATAGTATTGAAATTGCGACCGATCCAAGCGGAAGCACCATAATCGGTGGCAGCAACCCTCGACAATGTATTGAGATAAGACATCTCGGTGGACCAGTTAGGTTGCGTCAAACGCATCCACTCATCGCGCTCTGCAGTCGGCATTTTCTCCAAAATCTGGGCGCGCATCTGTCCGCCATATTTGAGAGTGTAATTGCGCAGCATATCCATGCGCTCTTGTGGTTTGAGCTTAGCCAGCAATTGACGTAAATCGTCTTTGCTCACACCGTTGTCAGACAAAAATGCGCGAACCCGATCCTCTGGTTTTACTGAACCCTGAGCTATAACCGCTTCGGCAATGGCTCTTGCGTTAGGCTCGAGCGAGTTCAGCAAAACCATTCTTTGTTGAGCGTTTTCTTCGCTCTTTAAAAACGCAAGCCCACGCTCGTTAGCACCAAGTACAGCTTGTTTAAAGAATCCAACTTGATTCGCCTTATCGATGCCGGTACCCGACATCCCATGCAACATGCGCAAAGTCTCGACAGGCAAAATACCGCGCTCAATCATGGGCTTGAGATAAGTGTCGTAGGCGGCGTCGTTGGCTAGAAGTTTGTTGACTGCTTCTTTTAAAACCGGGCTATTCATTAGCTGAGATCTAAGCTTATCTTGCTTGTCTTCGGATAAATACTTTTGAATCAGCTCGCTTACTTGTTTTACATCAAGTTTGCCTGCAGCATTTTTTTCAAGCAATTCGCTTGCAATAGAAAGCGGCGTAACCTCAGGATTGGCTTGAGAGCCAACAGGCGTCTTGCCTAGCTTAATTTCTTCGATTAATGCTTTAGCAACGCTTACAACAGCTTCAGAACCTGAAGGAAGATGCTCATTTAGCATAGCGATCAAGCCGGGTCCAAAATTAGGTTCGCGACGCAATCTTTCCTGATCTGCAGCAGACATAAACCTGATTGCGTTAAGCATCGAATTGGCGTCGCTAAAATAATTGAAAGTCGAGCCAGAACTATCTCGAATCGCGCTTGTAACATCACGTCTAGCGTTACTGCGAACTGCAGCGTGCAATTGATCTTTGTAGGCGCTGAAAGACTTATTAGCTTCTTCGCCGAGAGTTTGAATAAAAGCTTGTCGCATTTGTTCTACCGAAGCTGTTTGACGCTCCATATTTAAATTGAGCGACTTGAACTGCTCGATCAGTTCTTTTTCACTTTGGCTTCGCGCAGTCTCAGGCTTACTCAGAGCTTGCTTAAGATTGGCAAAAGTTTCACCGGTTTCAATGCGATTCAAAGCTATATCAACTTTGCTTCCTTCCAAAAATCTGCGCAACGGATTGTCTCCGGCATAAGCTTCAAGCGCGGTTTTCTGCTGCGGATCCAAATTGAATGTCTGTCCCGTTGCACGAGCTTGCTCTACACTCAAAGACACTTTATAGCCAGCTATGAGATTAGACCACTGCTCTTTGGGAAGATTTTGCAAAGCAGGAATTTTAGCCCGCAAAGTTTCAAAATCTATTTCTCCAGCGCGACCTTGAGTGATTTTTTCGGCTAAATCTCTCATATCAGCTACGTATTGAGCTTGCCGTTGAACAATGTCCTTTGCTTCTTGAGCTGAACCACTGCTCAAATTCAATTCTATTTTGCGAGACATATCGACTGTGTAGTTGGAAACCAGCTTACCGTCTTTATCGCGGCCTAATCCACGAATCAACGCCTCGAAGCTGGATTGCCCGATATCTTCGATTGCTCTTGTAGAATCATTTTTGTATGTACCAAAGAAGTTGGTGGCAACTCCCATACCAACCAATTTTTCGGCAGTATCGGTTCCGCCTTTGCGCAAAATTTTGTCTACATAGCCAGAGATTTGTCTGTCTGCGCTTAATACGCCAAGCTGATAATGAGCTTTTTTGAGAACTTCGATAGCTCTGTCGTAATACTTGAGCTGGTCTGCCTGCTCTGCGTTTAACGAAGTTTCCTTTAACTTTCCATCTTTGATGTCTTGACGTAATCGCATTCCTGAAGCGAACTGAGCGCGCTCTTCATCGGTGAATTGCTCCAGAGCATGTTCAAGTGCTTTTTCATCGTTAGAAGATATCCAACCAAGAGAGCGCTCGAATTCATCGAGCGGATTCATAGATCCTCGCTCGGCAAATCTGATTAGCCTATCGACACGACCGTTGAAATAATTAGTGACACCGCCATACTCGCTTTTAATCAGCTCTCTGCCACCACTATTGAGAAACTCGGCTCTTCCTTCTTTGGTTGAAAATCCTACGCTCATAGCCTCCATAGCGTAGTCTTGATCTTTTCTCACAGCGGCTTTGATGATTTCTGACTGCTCAGCAGCGGTACGCTTGTCTACTCCACGTTCGAGGGCTACACGAAAAAGTGCTTTGTGATAATCGTCATAGTTTGCAATACCATTACCTGGACCATTTGCACCGAATAATTCTTTTAGCGAAGCTGGTACAGGCAAAGGATTTTGCGCTATATTGCCAAAAAGTTTTTGTTGTTGTTCTTTGAGACTCTTTAGTGCCACGTCGACTTGCGCACGTTCTCGTTCGGAAAGAGTACCCAGGAGTCGTCTTGTCTCCTGCAGCAACTGGGTCGTATCGCGATCGCGCGTAAAATAACCCTTCTGCTGTTCGTAAGCATTCACTGTCAATTTCAAAGCAGAATCTTCGCCAAGCTGTCCGGTTCGGCTGAAATATCCAAGAACTTCTAACTGTCTAAAATCGGTGCCCACAGCTCGAGCAAGTGCTAAAGGCAACTCTTTATCGTCTTGCGCATTGAATTGCTTGCGCAAAAGATAAGTGCTTTCCGCGTCCAATTCACTTACATTTTCACGGACAACATCTAAAACTTTTTTGGGGTCGTTAGAATTAATGGCTACTCTTAGCGCTTCTGCTCTTTCCTTTATGTTCAAGTTGGAAACGGTGGTCTTACCTTCTTCCAACCTGTACTCTAGAAGCCCGCCTTCGAGTGTACGCTCGGATAAAACACCAGTCTCTTGATTCAAAGTTCTAAAACCTTGAAACGCTGAGGAATTGTTTGAACTTGTCCAGTTGAAACCATCTTGTGTAGACCATGTTTCAACCTTGCCGTTTTCAGTTACGGTGATTGATTTTAGTTGTTCTCCTTGCTTACCAAAAACATGACCTGGCAAGGCGCCGTAGTCGTATTTGACATTTCGACCTTTAGAGTCTGTAGTTTCGAGTACTTTGCCTCCAGGCGAGCGCACGAGCAAACTTCCATTGTCAGAAGTAGAAACTCTTGTTCCATCATGTCTTATCACGGTTTCGCGACTAGGTCCAAGCATCGCTCTAAGACTGCCATCGGGCATTGCCATTACCTGACCGATTATGTCTTTGTTCAGGTCTATCTTCGATTCAGCACCAGGTCCAGTTCGTCTGTAAACCGTCCGTCCTTGCTGTTTCAATTGCTGATCTAATTCAAAGCGTTGATTATTGATGGTGACTGCTCTTACATTGGTTGTCTCACCTTCGTACTCATACGTGATGGCAGAATTATTCGCGACAGACGTGATCACTCTGCCCTGAGCATCGGATTTAACAACTTTGCCATCAGGCAAGGTTCGAACAGTCAAATTACCTTCTTGAGTCGATTTTATAACAGGGCTCGATGCCAGAAGATTGTCTCCACTGATGGTGGCACCAGCCAAAAGAATCTTTCTCTCGTTTGTAGTTCCAAGACCAAATACCAGATCTCCCTGACCTGTAACGGTGGCAGCACCATCGATGAAAGAGCCCGTGCCTATTTCCTGCCAACGCTCTGGAATCTGCGGATTAATTGAAGCAACTTGCGTTCCAGTTCTCCTCAAAACTCTTCCATCGGCAGTGTAAATTTCACTCAGATTTCCACTTCGGTCGTACAAGAATCGATTAAGCTCGCCATCGGTATTGAAAGTGGCTTGAACCAGTTCCATATTGCGTCCGTCGCTCTGTATAGTCGTTTTGATAATGCGTGCGCCATCCTGACGAACGACTTCTATACGATTAGACTGACTCTTATCGTCTGTTTTTAGCGGCTCGGTAAAGGAAAGATTGCCCGAAGAATCAAGTTCGATCTTAGAAAACTTAGCTTGGGTAGCCGGTTTTAAAGAACCATTTTCACCAATTTCTTGTTCTAACCACTTTCCATCGCGCCCTAGACTGAAAATTTTGTTGCCGAGCTGAGCCGTTTCGAGCTTTCCGCTTGTATCAAGCTTTGCAATCCACAAAGGCAGAGTTCGAACCTGACCATCAGGCCCTACTCTTGTAACATTGGCTTTTACTTCTCGTACTAAACCAGCTTGATCGCGAGTGACATTTGCTGCTGTTTGCAGAGTTTGTCTTGTTGTATCGCGAAGATTTTCTTGCACACCAAAGGTGCCATCTGCGTTCAAGAAGATTTCGCCAGTCAAAGAAGCAATCTGTATTTTTGCCAGATTGGCTTCTACTTTTCCACCGGGATCGCCACCAGCAGTAAAATTCAAAAGTCCCAATTGAGCGGGGTCTATATTGCTTGCAAGCTGTACAATTCGTCCTTCGGTGCGAACAGGATTGAGTTCAAGTCCATCGGGACGAACCACTGAAACAAGTTGACCATTTAGCGATTCAGATTCTGTTCTAGTGCCGTCCTTCTGCACCGATATTAGTCTTTCTCGCCCATCGGCAAAGCGTCGAACTGTCCTCTCATCGCCCTGAGGATTGAACACTTTTGATTCAGACAACATCTGCGACTGATTTGCCGAAGATAAAAACGAACGCTCAATCTCCACTGTGCCACTGTTAGAAGCTGTGACTACCTCGCGCTTAATTCCTTCTGGATTTCCTTCAAAGGTGCGCTCCTTGCTGACACCTGATGCTAAAGTGCTGATTTTCTCCTGAACCAGTCCATCGGCTCTGTTTTTGTAAATTGCTATGAGTTCGCCATTTGGTAATTTACGAATTTCGGCAAGCCCATTTCTGGTTTCTGGCTGGTCGAAAGAAATGACCGTGCCATTTTTGGTTTGACTAATTTTGTAACCGTCTTTTGCAACCGAAACGTCAATTTGCAAGGCACCAAGCCCAGGCGTTTTGACATCTGGTTTTCCAGCCGGCAGATCTGTAATACGATTTTGAGCAAGCAGTATTTCGTACAAATTTTTGACTGGATCTTGTTGGAGGCTCGGTCCAACACGACTATCCGGCGCCTGTCCTACTTTTGCCTGAGCATCGGCAATCAGTCTCGCCTGAGTTGTCTGGGTATCTCGCAAAAGTGCGTCGGAAGTCTCAAACGGCGTATTTTGTGCCAGCAAAGTCTTATCCGGCTCGTTTTCCGCCGGGGCTTCTGCCTCTGTAGCACCTTTAGCGTTGTTACTTTCTTCGACCATTCAATAGTGAGACGCCAGACTCAAGACCCGCTAGAACAACATTCCCAGGGAACATTATTTCTATATAAGATAAGTATCTAGATATATCAGCTTTAACTCAAATGAAATCTAAGCTTTTTTAGCCTTTGGATATTAATTTATGGACTTTGGTCGCTTGACAAATCGTCTAATTTTTTCAGTCCCAACTCGGCCATTTTTTTCAGGTCTTCGTCGTCTGATCTTTCCAGAATTTTTTTATAGCTTTTTTCAGCATCCTGATATTTTTTTAGATGAACTAAAACCACTGCTTCTAAATATATAGCTTTTAAGTTCCCAGGGTCGTCTTTAATAATTGCAACAAGCATGGCATGAGCCGGCTCATATTCTTTACGCCCAATATGCAAAATCGCCTGTTTCATAGGGTTTTTATCATCGGCAGACGAAAAACCTTCCGGTATCACAGGTGATGGCGGTGGTATCAAATTCAACTTATTAATTTTCAGTTTTCTGGGCGTAATTCTGCCACTACTAGTAGCATCAGGCTCTGGAGGCAAAGCGCCATCATTTGTGGTATCACTTTCGCCACTTGTTACTCGACTGGGATTTGGATCATCTTTGCGACCAAGACCCTCAAGTGGGTTTCCTCCTCCAGGAGCCTCGGGGCGAGCGGGCAAAATGCTCTGGGCATTTGCATCTAGAGACAAAGCCCCCTGTAGCAAAACAGCCAAACCCAGACTAAAACTTAATTTAGCGAATGTTTTGGCGTATAACATCTGAAATGAACGGTATTTCGGCAAATTTGCCCATTAACGCAAAAACCAGTCCGTATAAGCTGAGCAACTGAAAAGCAATCATGAATGACCAGATCACGTAGCCTGCCGCCTGTCCAGCCTCAGCCAGCGAAAGTCCTGCCATACCCAGTAGCCCTTCCAAAAGACCGACCAGATATTGCATGCCCATCACGATTACAGAGCCTAAAAGCCCAAGCAATGCACCCTGATAGAAATTGAAGCGAAAGAAACGATTATTGGCACCTTTGCCATTGAACAAAATGAAAAGAATGCCGATTCCAAAACCAATCCAGCAGGGCAGATATGTCGCAGCAGACACTATCTTTTCAAGTACTTCGGGTTGGTCATTTCTTATCCAGGCCATAAGTAAGATTATAGTCTGAATAACTTTTGAATTTACCGGGAAAGTTTCAATCAAGAATGGATCCAACAAACGGATGGCTCACCACCTGGAAAAATCAGCCAATTTAAGCGAAAAAATGCTCAGCCAACTCAATTTAGAGGCGCTGTGCCAAATCATTGCCGAACATTTGTCTGGACTTGTCGGTTGTCAAAGTGTGGGTTTAATGTTTTTTGACACCGACATGGAATCTTTTGCCGATTGTTTAGCAGCAGGCAAAAATCAATCGATCATGGAAAAGCTGATGGCCGATTTTGCCGATGAGCCCGATTTGCTTGAGTTAAAAGAAGGCGAGCTGAGCGAACAGTCGCTTAAAAGCGGGCAAACAGCCTTTGTCATGCCATTTTTCGATCAAGATGAAGAGAGCGAAAATGAATTAGTTGCTTGCCTTGTGATGAGCGATTTCAAAAAATCACCCCCTCAAGCAAGCGAATTAAAAGAGACACTGAGCCAATTTGAGTTTAGCACCGCCTTAAAAAACGCTTTCAAGCACACCGAACTTGTGCGCGAAAATGAGCGCCTGCGAAACTCCTATGATGAAATTGAAAATAAGACAACTTCTTTAGAAGAGCAAACCAGACGCCTCATCCACGATCTCACCGCACGCGACTCAATTCGCACCGTGCATGTTGAGCGCGAGCGACTCGTTTACTCAATTAGTAACACTGTCCGCAGTTCGCTTCGTTTACAAGACGTGCTTGAATCGGCAGTAAAACTAATAGGTTCTAACTACTCTTTGAATTATTGCCACCTTTTGCACGGCAACGACTTTCATTCAGTGGTTGTCTACGAATACGCAAGCGATAATCTTCCTTCCATAAAGGATTTATTTTTGAGTGAAGAAGGACAGCTCTTTACCCAATATATTTTGAGTCAAAAAAGCCCAACCCATTTCGATCAAAATCTGATTGACTCAGATCCTGAAAATCATCAATTTATAAAATCGCTCAATTTGCGATCTGGGCTTTCGGTGCCGATTATTATGCGCGATCATGTGCTTGGTGTTTTGTTCTTACAAGACTCGGCTGTGTTTGAAGATTTTAGTATCGACGACATTTCACTTATTGGAAGCTTGGCAGATAACCTGGCTCCTGCTATCGAAAACGCAGAGCTGCACAAAGAAATCGAAACCCAAGCAGTGACCGATGGTTTAACTGGCGTATCCAATCGTCGCTCTTTCAACGATTCACTCACACGCGAATTCGACCGCGCCAAGCGCTATAACCAGGAATTATCTTTGATTGTAGTCGACCTCGATTTTCTCAAAAAAATCAATGACACATATGGTCACCAGATTGGCGATGAAGCAATTAAAAACATTGGCACCGTGCTTGCCGCCTCGTCTCGCTCAACCGATATCACAGCCCGCTATGGTGGTGAAGAATTTTGCGTTCTTTTGCCAAATACAGGAGCTGAAATGGCAAGAGAACTGGCAGACCGTCTACGCAGACGCATTAACGATTGTAAAATTGAAGGACAAGACTTCGCATTCAACATATCCGCAAGCCTTGGCGTTTCCTGTTTTCCTGTGCATGCAGATTCTGCCGACGCACTCTTTTTGCGGGCTGACGAAGCCCTCTACAAAGCAAAGCAAGAAGGCAGAAACTGTGTTAGGGTGTCAAATATGGGACCCGATGGAAATCCTTTGCCCGCTGTTACAACTGAGATCGCTTCGGCTTCGCCGCAAACCATAGGAGAGACATAAGTGTTCAACGACATCGTTAAAAGCATCAGCAAAGAAGTGAGCAATATCCAGGAAAAGGCTCAGGAGCAATTGCAAAATTACAACTTGAGCAATCAAGTTAAAGAGTTGGAGCGCAAAAAAGCATCCAAATTAGTTGAAGTGGGCAGATTGACCGTCGAAAAATATGGTCATGGCAAAGACGTTTCAGACGACAAACTAAAAGCATTAGCCGAAGAAGTTATTGCAATCGACGATGAAATTGGACTTGTCTCTGCAGAAATGGACAATATAAAAGTTCAATCAGATCCAAAAGCACCATCGTCTAAAAAATCTGCTGCAAAAGCAGGCTATAAGCCAACTCCAGGATTTAACTGTCCCAAGTGTCAGACACCGGCAAGCAAAGAAAAGAAATTCTGCCCATCGTGCGGACACAATTTCAAAAACGAATCTGATTCTGATGAACCTATAGATGTGGACGTTGAGAGTAACTAGTTTGAAGTAGAATATTCAGATCTCATAGCGAGGATCTGAATGTGAATTTGCAAGAAGTGATGGCTACGCTCCAATCACTTGGCACCGAGCAAAACAGAAAGACTTATCAAAGACACGGCTCTGGTCCAGAAGTGTTTGGCGTCAGTTTTGCCCATTTAAAAACACTTGCAAAAAAATCAAGAAAGACCACGCGCTTGCCACCATGATTCTTGAGCCTGAAAAACTGGATGAAAAAATAGCTTCCAAATGGATTAATGGCATCGATTATTCATTACTTGCAGGGCTCCTTGCTGGCTGCATTGCCCAGAGCAAATTCAAAGACAAAGCAATTGCAGAGTGGACCAATTCTAGAGACGAATACATTAAACAATGTGGTTATGACACCATTACACAAAGCGCGCGCTAAATTTTCAGATTAAACTCTGGTGCTCTTACCGCAATCAGGACAGAAGAAGAATGAAGGGCTCACTTTTGCCTCGCAGTGAGGACAGGTGCGCAATCCCAAATCTTGATCCATTGTTGGATAACGACCTTCCATGATTTCTTTGAACTGTTTGCTTTCAGACCATGCCTTTACTTCTTTCGCTCTAAATACAGATAAAGGATGTGACAAAGACGATTCTTGCAAAATTTTGTAGAACTTGTTCAAAGTGCTGTGATCCAGGTCTTCGTAACTATCTGCCTGGCGCAAAAATTCTTTGGTGTCCATCTGGTCGTAAATCTTGCCGCTTCCGCAAGCAAGTTTCATATGCAGGCGGATGCAAACATCGAGGTCTTGCGCGACGAGCATTTCAGCACGGTCGGCAGTCAATTCGGATTTGCGTGACCAGTCAAACAATGCGGCTTGTAAAAGAGCACCAGCTACGCCACCGGCTCCAACGCCAAGCAACTGCTGCGCCATTCTCACCAGAAAATAAGCGATAGTTTTGTATAAAACGTGCCCAGCCTTGACGTGACCCAGCTCATGACCCATCACAGCCATCAATTCTTCTTCGGTAAGCATTTCTACAAGCCCGGAGTAGAGAATAATCACCGGACGCTCAACACCCATCGTAACGGCATTTGGCACGGGATTCGACGCAATGAATAAATCGGGCTCGTGCATATCGAGAATTTCGGCAGCTTCTTTATAGAGCTTGTAAATTTTGCCGCACTGTTTAGGCGTGACATGCACTGCCTGACCTAAAAGAGAAATGCGCACGACGCGCTCAAAACCAAGCTCAGTCAGACGAGAAAAGACTTTGTCCAACACCGGAATCTTGCGCACGGCTTCAAGCGCTGCTTTGTCGGCTGGATGCTCGAAAGCAGCAGAAGATATGCGGGGGAATTTCTTCTTGGTAATGGCAGAAGTCATATTTTGCGAGTCCTCATAAAAGTCCTATCTAAGTTCTACCCGAGAAGCAAAAGCAAAATACTCGGGACAACCCTATATTTAACTTAAAGAGAACACTTCAAGACCTCGTCCGACCACTACGGCAAGTCCCTTCTGGGGTTGAATAATCGTGGCAGATGCCTGTTCAATGGTAGAAATGGTTTTAATTTCTTGAGGTGTGTGCGGCGTCGAGATGTCTATGATTGAAACAAAATCGGCACCAGTTTTGTCTTTGCCAACGCATACCACTGTGTTTGCATTAGAGGAGACAGACATGCCGTCGTGTTTCAAATCGAATTTGGCTGAAAGTTTTATTTCACCATTGTCTATTTTGAGCACGACCAAAAATCCAAAAGAATTGGGGTCGACACAAGTGGCAAGAATCAAATCACCTTCTACACAAAAATCTCTGATAGCCAGATTGTCTAAATGATATTTAGATGTTGGCTTAAACGCACCGGCTTGGGGCTCTTGCCCTTCAATGCTGTAGCAAGCAATGTCGTTTAAGCCTGCGATGACAAGATTTGCGCTTGTCGCCTTGATGAGCGAATAATTGCCTGTAGTTTCGATATTTTCGAAGTTTTCCATCTTGTCTGAAAAAACTTTGAAGCAGTGCACCCGTGTCAATTTGTCTTGTGGGTCAACTACATAAACGCAGTGTTTATTCTTATCGAAAGTAAGATTTTTGCCTGTGACATTGACAGTCGCAATCACGTCGTCCAATTTGTTCATGCGACGCAAACTCAAATCACCCCTTGCGCCAAGACAAAGAACGTAACTGCCAGCACCACTAATTGCTTTGAGCGGAGATATAGTGGAAGTTTCTGCCACTAATTTTGGTCTTGAAGCATCAGAAATGTCATAAGACATAAATTCGCTTGTGAGAATTACTGCAAGATCGCCCCAGGCACAGACTTGCGAAGCGGCAAGACGCGGAACTTTATATGAGAAAACATGGCGAAAACTGCCGGTCTCGCGACTAAATACTTCAAGCCCGGAAATACCATTTCCTAGGTACAAACTCTTTCCATCAGTAGCAAGGCTAGATGCCGAAATTTTTCCGTAAGACTTCAGTCCAATTTCAAACGTGCCAATATCTGGTTTGGTAAAATTAAAAGTTTTATCGAGGCCCAAGCCCATCACTGCAAGCTTGTCTTTGCTTTCTCCCACAAGAACGATTTGATTTTGCAAAGTCAAAGCTGAAATCAAACGATTGATAGGAGCAAGGTCCGTCCGTGCCACCGCATGTGGTGCAGGCGTCAAGGCGACGCTTCGAGCTTCAAGATTGCCACCCACTTTTCCAATGGCAACCAGCGCGCCTTTATATTGAGCCAGAGTGTCAAATTCACCCTCCATTTTTATAGCTTCTTTAGGCTGAGGCGAAACAGGATTGGCAACACTTAAAAAATCAATTCTAGAGTCGGCACCACTGGTTTGAAGCACGCTCAATATTTTGTTTTGTACAGCTAAATCGCTTACAGTTTGATTGACTCTAATGGATGCAAGTGGATTTAAATCGCCTGAATTTTTCTGTAGATTGACCACAAAACTCATCACCAGATTTTCCTGGTTAGGTGACACTCCGCCAACATAGACAACTTTTCGGTCTATGCAGATGGTGGCCGCATCCTTAAAATGAGTAAGCGGTGCCGTTAGCACCACCTGCGGTGCCGTGCCCTTGGTTAAGCGAATAGCCAAAAGGGCTAAATTGCAGTCCGGATTTTTGGCTGGTTTTTGCACCAGTAAATATGCAATTCCCTGCTGCACTTCCATATCGATTACTTGGCGGGCAAAATTAGATAACTCTGCCACCACTTCAAAAGATGGCGCAAAACCTTTGGCCGTTTTCATTTCAGCCAGCGACATTCTGCCGTTACCATCGCAAATACAAATTTGTCCTTTGTTTGGCACACCTAAAAAATCAGCAGCTACAGCCGGTGGCCAACTTTGTCTGCCCAAACTGCGCGGGCCTTTGGCAATAATTTTTTTGACTTTGCCCTTTTCTTTCGCCCAAACCAGCTCGTCAAAACCAGTGGACGAAAAAAGACCAAGAGCACCGCCCAAGAGAAATTTTCTTCTACTCAGCATGTTTCCAACTATCTAAGAGCGCCAATAAGTACGTTAGTGACAAACTGCAGACAAACAATTGCGATAATAGGCGAAAAATCCATTCCGCCCATTGGGGGCAAGATTTTTCTAAATGGTTCAATTACAGGACGGACAATACGATCTAAAAGCGCAAATGGTTGCTTGTACCAGTCTATACTAGGGAACCAGCTCAATAGGCACCATACGACGAGCAGAATCTGGAAGATTCCTAAAAGATTAGTCAGGACCATTGCCAGTGGATTGGAACTCATAGGGATAGAATTTTTTCCTGTTGATAAAATATAAACCCGCTTTGAATTGTATCACTTTATGGAATTAAGCACCGAGCTAAGTCTCATCGAAGACATCAAAAAATGGACTCAAAAAGTCCATTTCGATTTAATTGGCGACGACTGCGCCGTGCTTTCATTCGACGGTCCTGTGCTTGCAAGTACCGACAGTCTGGTTGAAAATGTCCACTTTAAATTGAGCACCACTTCATTCTTCGATTTAGGTTACAAATCAGTCGCAGTTAATCTGAGCGATATTGCAGCCATGTCGGGAAAGCCCCGACATATCCTGGTCGGGCTGATTTTGCCAGGTTACATAACGCGCGAACATCTAAATGATTTTTATGCCGGATTAACAGACTGTTGTAGTCGTTACGAAACTGCTATAGCAGGCGGCAATCTAGCTTACGGCGAGCGGTTTTCAATAAATATTACAGTTCTTGGACAAGCACATCAAAAAGGCATCGCCAAAAGATCAACGGCTCAAGTGGGAGATATCATCGCAGTCTCAGGTGATTTTGGAGCTAGTGCTGCTGGGTTTAATTTATTAAATTGCAGCGACAAAGAATTACAAAAGAGGGCCAAAGCCGATTTTTCTTACTGCCTTAACCGACACACCAAACCCGAGCCCAGACTTGAGCTGTCCTGGCAATTAATTGAAAATTCAAAAAGCCTGTCTATGATGGACACAAGCGATGGACTGGCAGACGCGCTTTTACAAATGAGTAGGGCTTCGGGCGTCACTTTTGAAATTGACCCTGGCTCGATTCCGATACATTCTAAGACCAGAGAATTAGCCTCTGCGCTAGGAACAAATGAGCTTGAATGGGCACTTTATGGCGGCGAAGATTATGAATTGCTTGCCTGCATCCCCGAAAATGACTTTAAGGAAATCAAGACAGAGATTAAGGACCAGTTGAAAACTTTAGGCAGAGTCATAAAAAATGGCGGCTCGTCGGTAAAGTTAATTCAAACTGCAGATTCGAAGTGGAATGAATCACTTAGTTGCCTTAATATGGACAAGATCTTCAATCACTTTGACCAAAGCAACCCGTCATAAAGGTAACAAGTAATGACCAACACCGCTCAGACCCAAAGCCACATCATCGACGGCAAGATGCTTGCTGAAAAAATCAAAGGTGATTTGAAGATAGAAGTCGACGCGTTCATTGCCAAAGGACTGCGTCCGCCAGGTTTAGCGGTGGTGCTAGTTGGAGATGATCCGGCATCGCATCTTTATGTCAAAAACAAAATCAATTCTTGTAAGAAAGTAGGCATTCATAGCGTCCTCAAACAGCTAGACAAAGATGTTTCGATGGACGAAGTAAAGGACTGCCTAAGAAATTTAAACGAAGACCAAGCCATTGACGGCATCTTGGTGCAATTGCCATTACCAAAACATTTAAACGAAGAAGAAATTTTAGACATCATGGACCCAAGCAAAGACGCTGATGGTCTGCATCCGTACAATTTGGGCTCATTAGTCCAGGGCAAGCCGGGTCTAAGACCTTGCACACCGCTTGGAATTATCTCTCTGCTCGAACACTATAAAGTCGAATTGTCTGGCGCACAAGCAGTGGTAATTGGTCGCTCAAAATTAGTGGGCAAGCCGATTGCGCTACTTCTGATGGAGAAAAATGCCACTGTAAAAGTCTGTCACAGCCGCACCAAAGATTTGGCTGATGAAGTGCGCAAAGCAGACATTCTTGTAGTAGCGATGGGCAAAGGCAAATTCGTCAAAGCCGACTGGATCAAAAAAGGCGCTGTAGTAATAGATGTTGGCATTCACCACGAAAAGAAAGCCGATGGCATGTCACTAATTTATGGAGACGTAGACTTCGAACCATCGGCCAAAGTAGCTTCGCTGATCACACCAGTACCAGGAGGCGTGGGACCGATGACTGTGACCCAACTTTTGTGCAATACAATTTACGCCTACAAAAAACGGATGGGTTTAAACTAAGTCCATGAGCTCAATATCTGCAGGCACTCGTCTGCCAGCCTGGTCCAAAATCATAGTCTTTCTAACCTTAAGCGGTATCCTTGGCTCGATTGCCACAATAGGCTATGTTTCGCTTGAAGTGAAAAGGATGGCGGAACTCGCACCCAATCCTAAATACGTGGCATCACTTGCAAAAAAAATAGTGGAACTTCCAGAACCTTTACCTGAGGGTTTCGAATATCAGATCGGGATGGATATGAATTTCCTGCGCCTGGTAAGTCTTATAAATCGCAAAGCGATGCAGCAGTACACCATTTACGATTTTCCCGGCTCGACCAATCAAAAGGCTCGAAAATTTACCGAGGACGCCTACGCATACGGTATGAATACGCCTTCGGTGGTCGGAAAATTTACTAAATTAATTAAAGAGGGTAGTTGGCAGCTTCTTGGCAAAGAAATGCCTTACATGCTTGGAAAAATTAAGACGCCAGAAGGTCAAAATAGACAAGGTTTGGTAGCCTGCTCTATTAACGCAAAAGGTCACGCCTTCTTGTTCTATGCCGTGCAGGTCAATGATCAAAAGTTCGATATGGCACCCAGCATGGAGCTTATCAAGAGCATAAAGTCTTTTTAAGTGCTGCATGACATGCACGAATCCAAGCGAATATACTATTAGTAAAACAGATTGAAATTCAGATGAGGAAATTCAGGGACTATGAGCCAAGCAAAACATCACGATTCTAGCCACGGCTGGCTGATTTTCTTTTTTGTTTGCTTTGCCAGTTCGGTTTTAGCCCTGGGCGTCTGGGCGGCATTCAACTATCACGCCGACGAACCAGCCCCTACATCTGCACCTGCTGGTCACTAATTTTTGGTCACCTCCAAGCCTAAACAGTCAATTGCCGAAGTCCTCACTATCGGCACCGAAATATTGCTTGGTCAGATTGTAGATACCAACACGCAGTATCTTGCCCAAGAATTGGCAATTCTTGGTGTGAATTGTTTTTATCACACTACCGTGGGAGACAACGTCGAGCGCATAATCGCTTGTATTCAAGCCGCTCTTTCTCGCGCAGATATAATTGTTTTGTCCGGCGGACTAGGACCAACGGCAGACGATTTGACTGTCGAATGCATGGCAAAAGCGCTTGGAGTCGGGCTTGACATACACGAGCCATCACTGGAGCAAATCAAAAAATTCTTTTCTGCTCGCAATATCGCGATGCCAGAAACAAATTCAAAACAAGCGCTAGTTCCACATGGTGCAATACCGCTTCGAAACGATACTGGCACCGCCCCTGGTATCTACTGGGATATCGATTTAGAACTTCTTCATTCGCTCAATATCACGTCGCCTCGCATCATGATTGCATTGCCTGGTGTTCCTTTTGAATTGAAGCATTTGTTCAAAACTCAAGTTACTCCCAAATTAATGGAGCAAGGCGAAGCTGGTAGTGCCACCATATATTCTGTTGATTTGCGTCACTTTGGTATAGGCGAATCGGCTCTGGCTGAGCGTTATTCTGACTTATTGCATTTAGCCAATCCGACCGTGGCACCATATGCGGGGCATGGTGAGTGTAAACTTCGAGTCACCGCTAAAGCTGCAACCCTAGATGAGGCAAAGGCATTGACCAAGCCTGTCGTAGATCAAATAATTGAGCGAAGCGGTCCACTCTTGTATGGATTTAATGACACCAATCTTGAAGCAGAATGCGCTAGATTGTTAACTGAAAAGGGATTGACTATTTCATTAGCCGAATCTTGTACCGGGGGCTTGATGAGTAAGCTTCTAACAGACATTGCTGGCTCGTCTAAATTTATTAGTCTAAATCTTGTCACCTACGCAAATGAAGCGAAGGAAAAAATGGTCGGAGTGCCGACGGAAATACTGGTAGAGCACGGAGCAGTCTCAGAAGAATGCGCAAAATCCATGGCTCGTGGGGTCAGGCTTTTAACCTCATCCGTTATCGGATACGCTATCACAGGCATAGCAGGACCTGACGGAGGAACGACGGATAAACCGGTCGGTCTAGTCTATCTCGCCCTTGACACTGCAAATGAAACAATCACTAAAGAATTACGCCTACCTAGTCATCTTTCACGCAAAGAAATCAGAACAAGAACGGCAAAAGAGGCTCTAAACATGCTCAGGCTGTATCTTATTTGATTAAGCTTATAAGTAATGGGTATTTATAATAGGGGTAAAATCGTCAAAGACGAGATTGCAAATACCAATGGACAGGAATAGAGAAAGAGATAGAGACAGACTGAATATGCCAATCGTTGCCGACTCGGTTTTTAACCGTCAGGTAAGCAACGTTCGCACGAATCAGCTTTCACTAGAACAGTTGAGAATGCTTGCCGAGTTAAACGCGCCAGCCGAGCGTCAACCTGAAAATTTTGTGGGACAATCTCAGTCAACAACGCAAGGACGACAGGTTCTTACTCAAGAAGACGTCGAGCGCATAGCCTTCTACGACGATATTACTCCGGTCTACAATTTCAGATATTTGCTGCGTAAGTTAGACAGAGAAGTAAGACGCTCTAAGCGATACAACCGTCCACTTTCAATCATGATTGTAGCTATTGGTGGTTTGCAAAAAATCCAAGCTGAATTTGGCGACCAGATTCATTTGAACACACTTATTTTTGTTGCCAATCAGCTCAATGCCGCCTCGCGTACAGACATAGACATGGTGGCACGTTATGGTGACGATCGTTTTTTATTGATGCTACCCGAAACACCTGGCTCGGGCGCTGTAATAGTGGCAGACCGCATTCGCAAGAAATTTCTAGACTTGCCTTTTCAACACAATTGGCACAAGCTCTGGGTTGAAACAAGTATTGGAATTGCTTATTTTCCAGCTCATGGAACCGCTCCACAAGAACTTATTGCCAAAGCCGATTTAGCCTGTGACTTAGTGGTCGAGCGTGGCGGCAACGGCACCGCTTTTTGCCCTTAAACTTTTAAATTGTGCACAAGCAAAATTACAAAATAAGCATTGCATCGCCGTAACTAAAGAAGCGATACTTGCGCTCGACTGCTTGATTGTATGCCTCTAGAATTAATTCTCTATCGGCAAATGAAGCAACCAGAACAAGCAAACTGGAGCGGGCCAGATGGAAATTTGTAATAAGCGAATCGACTAGTAAAAACTCGTGTCCAGGCTTGACATATAACGAGGTGTTTTCGCCATCGACACTGCGAATAGTATTATATTCGGTTCCAGATTCAGATGCTGGCACAGCCGCCGATTCAAGTGCACGAAGCGACGTCGTGCCTACTGCCACCACACGCGAACCGCGCGCTTTAGCTGCATTTATCACATCTGCGGTACCTTTGGAAATATAAAATTGCTCCGATTCTAACTTGTGATCTTCGACTGAGCTTTCAATTAATTTAAAAGTACCAGCTCCAACATGCAATGTCACAAACTGAACATGCACACCTTTTGCTTTTAACTCACACAATAATTCATCACTGAAATGCAGACCTGCAGTGGGAGCGGCGATGGCGCCTGGGTGTTCTGCAAATACAGTTTGATATCTATCTATATCACTTTCACGACTAAAACTGTCTTTCAATTCAGAAAGCGACGAGCGCTTGCTCAAAATATATGGTGGCAGAGGAGCAAATCCCACTTTGGAGAAAAATTCATAAGCACTACCGGCTTGCGACAGGTCTATTACAAGGCGACGCTCGCCCTTCTCGGCAAACATAAATCCATGGATTTTGACACCAAAAATGGTGCCATCGGGTGCTGTGACTTCAAGTATTTCGCCTGGATGCAATCTTTTTATGGGTCTTCCCATCGCTTCCCAAAATTTGCCGCCTGCGCCCAATTCAGGCAACGCTCGCAAGAAAAGCAAATCAACTGTGCCGCCAGTTTTTCGTTTCATGAGCAAATGTGCAGCCAACACTTTGGTGTTGTTAACAACTAAAACATCGCCCGGCTTCAAATATTCTTTAATTGAGCTGAATTTCTCGTGCTTAATTTCGCGAGTTTTCCTATTTGCCACAAGCAAACGCGACTCGTGCCTGACAGGCAAGGGCTCATGAGCAATAAGCTCTTTGGGCAAATCGTAGTCTAAATCTTCAAGCTTCAAGGTCATGATGGGTAGAATTATAGAACGTGCCAAACTACAAAGAGCTAATCAAAGAAATTGCTAACGACCTTGGTTTTCATCAGGTCTCTTTTGCTTCACTTGCGCCTCTTGAAAATGAAAGTGCTCATTTCAACCAATGGCTGGATATGGGTTTTCAAGGCACAATGAATTATATGGAGCGGGAGGGCGAAAAAAGACTGAACCCAGCAGTGCTTGCACCACAATCAAAATCTGTCATTGTCCTTGCTGTAAATTACTACACTCCACGTCCTGATAAACCCGGTCCTTTCCATGGGGCGGTGGCTTCTTATGCTGTTGGACGTGATTATCATCTGGTCATCCCACAAAAAATTGACTTGTTCAAACAAAAAATCGAACAATTACTAAATCAAAAATCACAATCAAAAATATGCACAGACAGTGCTCCCGTTTACGAGCAAGGTCTATCTGCAAGACACGGGATCGGTTTTTCAGGCAAACACACTTTGATAATAGGACCCAAACTATCTGGCTCCTATAATTTTTTAGCTGAATTATTTCTCGATATTGATTTATCTAGTTTCGGCATAGAACCTGATGGTCCCTACAAAGGCACATGCGGCGATTGTTTTCGTTGCGGCTCTGCCTGTCCGACTGGTGCCATTCAAAATCATGGTGATTTTTTTGTCGATGCTCGCTTATGCATTTCATACCAGACCATCGAAAATAAAGGCACCATCCCAATTGAGCTTCGCCCAAAACTAAAAAATTGGGTCTTTGGCTGCGACGTGTGTCAGGAAGTATGTCCTTATAATTCTAAAACTCCCACAACACCCTGGAGCGAATTTGAACCGCAAGAGGGCGCGGGGCATTATTTAGATCTGTTTTCTATGCTTGAAATAAAGACCCAGAGCGAATTTAAAACACGTTTCGCCCACACTCCTTTATCGCGTCCAAAGCGCCGCGGAATCTTACGCAATACACTGATTTGTATCGGCAACGAAATTGCAAATGGGCAAGATGACAAATACTATTTGCAAAAACTTTTCGATTTTGCCTCAAATGAATCGGAGCCTCTATTGCGCGAACACGCTGCCTGGGCGATTGCTCAATCTAATTCTGCACACGCTATTGACCTAGTTGAAAAACTAAGGGCTAAAGAAATTGAGGTCCATAAAATCAATTGAGTTCATCGTTAGGTGTAAAGGACGTGCGCGATGCACCTCACGCCAAAATTCTTTTGAAAAAACAGTGATCAAAATTGCTTAAGTCAAAAGTAAGGTATGTAGACAAAACACCATACTTCTAAAACTCTCATTCAAAAGAACCTTTAAAAATCTTGGGCGTAAACCATAAGCATTGCGGCATGTTTTACTTATGCTCAGCCCTTGTTGCTTTTAGACCCATCGATTGGCATCGAAAAATTTGCTACATTCCAGCAGTCAATCCGCCATCAATGGGAATTACGGCACCTGTTATATAACCGGCGTCAGGTGAGCACAAGAACAAAACTACTTTTGCAACTTCGTCGCACTCGCCCACTCGCTTCATCGGAATATTGGCATCAACAAATTCTTGCAGAGCTTTTGCGCCGGTTATTCCTTTGCGCTTGCCTACATTTTCGTTAAAGCGCTCACACAGTGGAGTACGTATACAGCCAGGACAGATGGCGTTGCAGCGTATTCCTTTGGAAGCATAATCTAGGGCAGTAGAAAGAGAAAAATGAATCAAGCCTGCTTTAGAAGTAGAATAGGCGGCACTATATTTGATACCGCGCAATCCAGCGTCAGATGCATTGTTTATTATGACACCACCACCTGCATTAATCATAAATGCAAGACATTGTTTGGTCATAAAATAAGCGCCTTTCAAATTAGTATCCATCACGTTATCCCACATGGCTTCAGTGGTTTCATGCAACGCTGCTACTGTTTCGACTCCGGCATTATTGAACAAAATATTGATGCGCTTATAGATTTTATTGGCTACTTTCGCCACAGACAAAGCGGTTTCTTCCCTAGCGACATCGCCCACGATTAGATCAAACTGACAATCAGCAGGCAAACTTCCAGCCACTTCAGCAAGACCTGATTCGTCGATATCTACCAAAATCAGATTGGCACCTTCCGCACCAAATGCAAGAGCCGTGGCTCTGCCAATACCGGAAGCCGCACCCGTAATAACAGCTACTTTGTCCTTAAATCTCAATTTAATCGACTAATCTTTTTTCTTAGGGCTATTTATCAATTCGGTCAAAGAATCGATGATTACACGATCTGCTTTGTGTTGCCAATCAAGTGCAGTAAGCAGTTCGCTACGAGACATGAGACCGCGGGCAAGAATCAATTCGCCTAGAGGACGACCTGATGTTTCTTGATCTTTGATGATTTCTTCTAACTGACTTACTGTCAGTTTTCCGTGTTTTAGAAGAATCTCTCCCAAACGTTCGGGACGAGTGAGAATATCCCACTTATCTTCGTCTGACAAATTCAGTTTTTTTTCTTCGGGTTGTTGAGCGTCACTCATTTATAATCCCCTTGTCAGGTTTGCCCTAAGGTGGTGGCTGGATATTCTACCAAAATAGTGGCTTGCTTTTCATTGAACCAGTTTGGAAGAGTATCAACCAGGCGGGTATGATTTAGTAATGCTTATTGATAACCCCTCTAAAGTATTACTCTATTTTGCCGCCAGTGGCAGTTTGTCGGTTGCAATCGTATACGGTGTTCTGGGGGTGATGGCTCCTCGAATCACACAAAGACAGCTTGCGAAATTTCTCAAAAGAAAAGACTTTGAAAATTTCAGTGAAAAGCCTGTGTGCAACAAACTGATGTGCTTCACAAGCTGGTTCATCTGCCTCCTATTGTCTTACCTGTCAGCTTATTTGATTAATTTGTCTGTAACGAGTTACTCTGAGTTGCATCTACTCGAAAGAGATCAGTCACTCACTGCTAAGTTCGTCCTTATTCGCGCACCAATAACAATTACTCGAGATGAACTCAAGTCAATAAATATCAATCAAGAGTGGACCCGGCGCAAACACGGACCCGAAAACTGGTACGAAGTGGTCCTTGAAACAAAAGATGGAACCAAGCTCCAACCAAATTGGTCGATAAGTGCCAAAAACAACGCAGAATTTGCAACACTCGAGCAATTCGTAAAAGAGCTGAAAAGACTCGAATTTCCTTTGAGATTTAGCTACAAAGATAGCCACGACATAAAACATGCGACTCAATCATTGCTTGATCGTCCAGGTGATGTTAACTAGGCTTTTGCTGCTGCTGGTGTTCGCAACTGTTTCTTCAGCTTAACTTCGCGCCAGAGCACAAGTAGGCAACTAGCGTTAAATATTGAACTGTAAGTTCCAGAAATAATACCAACCAACATGGCTAAAACGAAGTCACGGGTGGTGACTCCGCCCCACAAATACAGTGCTGTAAGAGTAAATACAACAGTCAAGCTTGTATAGATTGATCTAGCCAGAGTTTGATTAACACTGTCATTGGTGACATCGCCAAAGGTCTTTTTGTATTCTTCACCAGTGACTGGGTCTTTGGTCTTACTGCCGACATATTTTGCATTCTCACGAATACGATCGAATACCACAATAGTGTCGTGCACTGAGAATCCTATTACAGTCAAGACGGCAGAGAGGAATAAACTATCCACTTCCACCCCGATTACAAGTCCAAGGATGGCATAGAAACCACAAAGAACTATAACGTCATGCAACAGAGCGCAGATTGCGCACATGGCAAAATCGAATTTATAACGATATGAAATATATGCGATCATCACTGCTAGAGTCGAAAACAGCGCAATCAAACCATTCATCAAAAGCTCAGGACCAATTGTGGCGGTCACTTTATCTATGGATAGTTGTTTGAATGGTCCAAGTTTCGCTTCAAGCGCTTTGTCCAATTGCTTTTTCAGATTCTCATCATCAAGTGCCTTGGTGCGCAGCACTACTGCTTCTCTGCCCGAGATATAAGCTTTCTGCACTTGCGACCCTGGCAAGTGACATTCTTCTAGAACTTGGTGAATAGGCTCAAGCTCTACTGGTTTTTCAAATTGATATTGCAGAATGGAGCCGCCAGTAAAATCAATTCCAGGTTTTAGAGGCGCGCCGAATTTGGCATAACACATGCCAATGCCTAAGATGCCTGGCAAAGTCAGAAAAAGCGATATGCCTATCCAGATCCAGCGATATTTGACAATATCGACTTTCACTTTGTAGTCTTGCTCGTTAGTGCTCACACTGCCTCCTTCTGCTTAGGCTTTTGAATGGTTGAAGTTTTTGAGTCGAACTTTTGTCCAAACAACCCAAAGCTGCGTGGTATCAAATGCAGCATCGTACGCGAGGCGGTGATAGCGGTGAACATTGAGACCGCCACCCCGATGGCTAGCGTAACGGCAAATCCTTTAACGATAGATGTGCCAAACATCATTAGCACAGCACATGCTATCAAACTGTTGGCGTTAGAGTCGAAGATTGCCGAAAATGCTCGACCAAAACCAGCTTCAATAGCCGAATAAAGTGCTTTGCCATTTTTCAATTCTTCTTTCGTTCGCTCAAAAATTAGGATATTGGCGTCGACCGCCATCCCTATTGAAAGAATAAAACCGGCTATGCCAGCCAATGTCAACGTGACCGACATAGAGATGAAAATTGCAAGAGTAGCAAGTGTATACAAAATGAGGGCAATATCTGCGACAAGTCCAGCCCAACCGTAAACTATGAGCATGAAGACCATGACTGTAGCGATACCAATGCAGCCAGCCACCAGACTCTTTTTGATCGAGTCCTGACCAAGTGTCGCTCCAACGGTTCTCTCCTCTAAAATCTTAACTGGAACAGGAAGAGCACCAGCATTGAGTTTGACTGACAAATCTACTGCTTGGTCTTGAGTGAAACTACCTGTGATTTCACCAGTTCCTGTAAGAATGGGCTCGCGTACAGTTACGCCGCGATACTCTTGCAATGAAAGCGGGCGTCCATCAGGAGCACGCTCGGTTGGTACGCCATCAAGAAAAATACCTATTTGTTGATTAACTAGTCTTTTGGTTAATTCAGCAAATTTTTTGGCGCCTTCAGGCTTGAATTCAAAGCCAACCTTGTAAGTGGACCCAGCCATCAAAGCAGTGGCTTGGGCTCGTTTAAAATCAGCACCAGTAAGTCCGCAATCTTTCCAAACGGCAGTGCCATCTGGAGCAATTGCAAGCTCTCTAAATTCAAGCAAGGCTGTTGTGCCAATTCTGTCTTTAGCTTGTTGAGGATCTTTGATACCAGGCATTTCGACGATCAATCTGTCTTTGCCTGCCCGTTGAACTAGAGTTTCAGAAACGCCAAGACTGTTAATACGATTATTGATGACAGTTTCTACACCACCCATTACATTGGGAGTGATTTCAGGCACATGCGGTGGTGCTGGCATTGCTTGAAGCAAAAGTTGCGAGCCACCGCGCAAATCGAGACCCAATTTTAAATTGGTAAAAAGCACATAGCGTCTTGGAATTTTCTTGTCCAAATTGATGGAATCAGCCAGATTTGCAATACCGATTCTTTTCAAAATTTGAATGTTATTTGCTAATTGAGCCTTTTCAAGCTCGTCCTTGACCACATGTTCTTTCTCGTAGATGTTCATTTTCTGCCAGCGAGGCATTTCGGTGCATCGTTTTTGGACTTCCAGATTGAGTTCGTCAGCACTCAAATTAGAAAGATCAATCCAGTGATTGACAGTGGTCTCAGGCTCGATGCGAAACAAAGTGGTAAGAGACCAGAAAAAAACGACGATGACCGCCCACGGTTTCCAGTCTCTGAAGATAGCCGAGGAGACTATCTTCGAAAGCAATGATTTACTTGCCATATTCTGGTTTTATCCTTGATTGACTGCTTGCGCCAGGGAAACTCTGTCTCCTCCAGCGTTTAGTGCTTGTTCTAAAGCTTCGATGCCGCGTTGCAGCAATTCATCATGCTCTCTTGCATGGGTAGGAAAAGCAGCCAAGCCCACGCTTGCTGTCACTTTCAAGTTATTGAAGTTAGCACTTAGTGACTGATTAGCGACTCTTTGTCTTATGCGCTCTGCCACCACTGTGGCGCCCTGTACACCAGTCTCAGGAAATATAAGTGCAAATTCTTCAGACGAATAACGAGCCGCTATATCAACGTCGCGTGTTGCGCCTTTTAAAATTTCGCCTACATATTTGACTACACCATCGGAAGTTAGTGCTCCGTATTGACGAGTCAATTCTTTGAAATTATCTACTGACACCATGCATAGTGATACTGGTCTTTTGTATCTTTTGGAGCGCTTTAGCTCGTCTTTCAGCTCTTTCAAGAAAGTGCGCGAGTTATAGAGTCCAGTGAGCATATCTAAAAGTGCGAGACGCTCTATTTCTTCACCTTTGCTAGTGGGTGGAGCGACCTCCGAACCGGTTAAAAGTGAGCGCTGCTCAAGCTCTTTCACACGCTCAATAACCTGGCTGTCCATGTAGGATCTCGCTCCGGTTTGTTTGACGCCGGCTGGGTTTTCCAACACCCGGCAAAACATGCATGTGCGTCCGCTGCAAATGTGGTCGGTTTTTCCTGTAGACATTTAAATTGAACCTTTAGACTTTGATGTCGATGAAAGTAAATTATGACGCCTACAGTTATAAACCTATAGATAAATATATTTTCAGCAGTAAATAAAGTCTACAATGTTATGTCCGGCTCAGGCTTACAAAGCCTCTACCTGGACCAAATCGCCCTTACTTACAACCTTGTTTCCATCAACAAAAAGATCTTCGACCAAAGCATCACAAGACAGTGCCATGTCGAACACATTTGTATATGCACTCACGTCTTTAGGCAATTTCAAAATTAAAATGTCGGCACTCTTGCCCGTCTCTATCGAACCTAGATATTTATTTTTACCAAGAGCACAAGCCGCCTTTATGGTAAGCAGTGAAAGCAACTGTTTACTAGTTAATCGATTATCCTTGTGCGTTTCATTTTGATTTTCCAGAACGAAACGTGCTTGCTCTCTTAAGTCGAGGCTATACGACGAAGCAAGACTATCGGTACCCAGTCCCATTTTCAGGTTACTTGAAATAAATTTTTCTATTGGTGCCCTACCATTTTCAAGAAGAAAATTACTCACAGGACACAGTGCAATTGAAGCAGAGTTAAGCCGCATTGATTCTATGTCTTCGTCATTCGCCATTACACAGTGCGTTGCTAATAAATTTGAATCAAGCAAGCTATGTCTCTTCAAGTGATCTATAGGGGAATGACCACCGCCCCTCCATTCAAGCGACCGGACCATTTTGGTTACTTGCTCGACAATGCCAGCTTGATTGCGAAAACGAGTAAATGCTTGAGTAAGAAATCGATCAATTTCCTGGTCTTCATCAAGGTTTTCATTGACAAACCAATGATGTTCGATATTTGATTCAGCTACATGAGCCAATACTTTTGTATTACGCTCCAAGGCAAAATCGGCAGCCAAACGCCATAATTGAGGCGACACTGTATATGGTGCATGAGGAGAAACAGTCAATTCAACAAAACCTTGGCATTTGGAAACTCCTGAACACGCCTTTTCAAAGCGCTCTTGCCACATAGCAAACTGATTATTTGCCTGCTCCGGGTCCACTCCAAACAACTCAAGACCAACGAGCCCTTTTAGCTTGAGACGAGCTAAAGCACTCAGTCCAGTAATTGCTTGAAAAGAATTATCCACCACAAAGCTTGTGCCGGCTTTTGCTGCAAGCGAGGCACCAAGAAGCGCAGAGTCGAAATAATCGTTTTCACTCCAGCTTGATGTTTTAGCGATAAGTGACGGGATCCAGGAAAACAAAATAGATTTAGAATCAATACCAACGCTCTTTGAGCGGTCTGGCAGGTCTTTGACACTCAGTCTTGAGTAATCGAGATGACAGTGCAAATTAATCAGCCCTGGCATCGCAATAGCAAAACCATAGTCGACTAGCTTACTTCCCTCAAGGGGTGCCTTTTCTGAAACTTGCTTGATAAGCCCATCTTCAATAGTTATAAATTGGTCTTCGAGCGCACACAATTCGCCTTGCTCATCGCAAGCCAGTGTCCATTTGGTTTTAATCACCTGTGATAAAATTTAGAAGTCTCCAGGAGCAATCGTTGTGAAACTAAATATAGTCGAGATTGCATCAACTAAGCATAAACGCCTTACCTTCGACTTTTGCGAAGATATGGACATTGCCGAGCTAGAAGACCCAGGCACCGTGAGCGGCTCAATCACTGTTTCAATTAATGACGGTGGAGTGAAAATGCTGGGAACACTTGCGACAGTGCTCGAATTAAACTGCGATGTTTGCCTCCAGCCTTATATTTTGCCTCTTGAAATTGACTTGCAAGAACAGTTTGTTTATTCACGTGCTTATGTGAGCAGTGTTTATGATTGCGACGAGTCTGATGCCTATACAAAAGAAAAAGAACTTAATCCAGAAGACTTTTATGAAGTTTTACCAGATGACAAGAATCTCGACGTAAGCGATATCGTTTATCAGGCAGTTGTTGTGAGCCTCCCGGCTTTCGCCCACTGTGGTGAGGCTTGCCGGGGTATTCCTTTGAAAGTTCAAGCTACTGACGAGCCCAAATCAGACGACAAAATCGACCCTCGCTGGGAAAGTTTGAAGAGTCTGTTTCAAAATAAAGAAAATTGATGTCCGCTCGATGTACTAATAGGCATATTTAGTAGATAATTACTAATCTGCTTATATCGCCCGCCCGAATTTTTTCGAGCGTCTCACTTTTAGAAAGGAACGCACAAATGGCTTGTCCTAAGAAGAAAACTTCTCACCAAAAACAACACTCCAGAAGAGCTAACTGGAAAGCACTCAAAACTACAGTATCGAAATGCTCGAACTGCAGCGCACCAACTAAATCACACATGGTTTGCCCAGAATGCGATTACTATCGCGGTCGTCCAGCCTTCAGAAGCAACTCAGTATTTTAACTTTTAAAAGCTGTCGTTTTTCTTCTTGAAAGCCTGAGGCAAGGATCTGAGCACACTATGATAAGAATTGCCATTGACGCCATGGGCGGCGACCACGCGCCCAGAGAGGTAGTCCTTGGGGCGGTAATCGCGGCAAAGGAGTACGGAATCGCGATTCAACTCGTGGGACCTCCTGACGTCATTAGCGCCGAACTTAAACGCAATTCTGTAAAGGAAGTGCTTGGCGGTCGCAGCCCCGAATCGATGAATATAAGCATCGTTGCTGCCACCGAAGTAGTGGAAATGGGCGAAAAACCTAGCCGAGCAGTTCTAAAGAAAAAAGATAGTTCTATATTAGTAGCCACCAAACAAGTAGCAAAAGGCGAAGCAGATGGAGTTGTAGCTGCAGGCTCGACTGGAGCAGCAGCGGTGGCAGCACAAATTGCACTTGGCAAGCTGCAAGGCGCAGACAAAGCCGCAATTTGCGTAGGCATGCCCACTATCAATAACGAGCCCTGTCTTCTGCTCGATGGAGGAGCAAGCGTAGATTGCAGCCCCGAAGAACTATTTCACTTTGGTGTTATGGGTTCCGTTCTATTTAAAGGACTGTATAACACTCCTCAACCAAGAGTCGGTTTACTAAATATAGGTACAGAAGAAACCAAGGGCAACGACTTGGTTCGCGACGCATACAAGATTTTTTCAGAGACTAATAAACTCAATTTCATCGGATTCGTTGAAGGACGCGATTATCCACTTGGGAAGGTAGATGTCGTTGTGACAGACGGCTTCACAGGCAATGTTTCGCTTAAAACCGCCGAAGGCATCGCTCGAATGATGAGCCAAATTTTGCGCCAAGAACTAATGAGTTCGATACGCGGCAAAGTAGCAGGCATCATGGCTGAACCCTATTTAAAAGCACTAAAAGCCAGAGTCGACCACAATGAATTGGGCGGAGCTTTACTGCTTGGCGTAAAAGGCGTTTATGTAATTGCTCATGGTGGCTCGAAACACACAGCTATTAAAAACGCAATTCGCGTAGCCAAAGATATGGTCATGGCAAATGTAATTAAGAAAATGGAACAGGCGCTTAAAGCAGAAAGCACATCAAACGGCAATGGTAGCGGTCATAGCAATCACGACGACCATGGTGCAAATAATGACTCAAGCAATGACCCCGACGGTAAAAAAAAAGTTAGCGCCGCTGAGAGCAGATAGCTAGCACTAAATGTAGTGGCACAAAACGCACTTATAGAATGCACTTATAGAAGGATAAAGAATATGGCTAAGTTGGCATGCTTGTTCCCCGGACAAGGTTCGCAATCTGTCGGCATGGGAAAAGACTTGTACGAGAATTTCACCTCAGCCAAAAACATTCTCGAGCAATTCGATGTCACCAAGTTATGTTTTGAAGGTCCAGACACCGAACTAAAACGAACCATAAATACTCAACCGACCATTCTTGCAGTATCACTTGCAGCCTGGGCCTGTTATCTTGAAAGTGGCGGACCCAAGCCACAATTTGTAGCGGGACATAGTCTTGGTGAAATTTCAGCTCTTGCTTGTGCAGGTACCTTGAGCAATGAAGATGCTTTCAAATTAGTTTTAAAACGCGCATCACTGATGGAAAACTGTCCAAAAGGCGCTATGGCTGCAGTTCTTAAATTGAGCGCAAATGTGCTCAAAGAAATTGTTGAGTCTGTTTCGACACAAGAAAAACAAGTTGTGATTGCCAATTTAAATACACACGAACAACTGGTGATTTCTGGCAATCCCGACGCAGTTAGCGTGGCATGTGCCAAAGTAAAAGAAAAAGGCGGCAAAGCAATTCCACTTCCAGTTGGTGGCGCATTTCACTCACCACTTATGCATGAGGCCTCAGTAAGTTTTTCAGAGCTATTAAAAGAGACTAAATTCCAAGACGCAAATTATCAAGTCGTACAAAACTTCGATGCCAATGCTCATCAAAAGGGCGACGAGCTCAAAGCCAACCTTGACAAACAAATGGAAAACGCTGTGCGCTTTTATGAGTCAATCGAATACATGGTTAACCAGGGTGTCGATACATTTGTAGAAATTGGACCCGGAGCAGTTCTAACTGGGCTGGTCAAAAAAATCAATCCAAATGTACAAAATATACGCGTGTTCAACATCAATGACACAGCCAGTCTCAATGCCACGCTTGAAAATCTAAAACTGGAAAGCGCGCTGACCTAAGCTCACAAATTCTAGTCCTGATTTTGATTTTGGCTCTGGTTCTGATTCTGGTTTTGATTTTGATTCTTGTTCTGATTAGTTTGTTTTTGATTCGAACTAGAACTCGAGTCGGCATCTGCATATGTAATAGCACCGCCTGAATTGTATTGCAGTGCACCACTTGCTCCGCGTTGAATGGCGGCATTTGTATTTTGTCCAGGGTAATAGACATTGCCTTGTGGTCTATTTTGGTTTTGTCCGCCCTGCTGATTGCGTCCCTGATTATTGACTCTGTAATAGACCTTTTGAGGAATTTGAGGTCTCACTTTTTCTGGAGCATTACCATAATAAAAATTGTCGCCTGCAGTTTTGACGTTGCGACCAAGCGAAACAGAAGGCAAATTAGGATTTAGTCCGTATCCGCGATTCACTCCACGAGCTGAATCGGACATGGTGCCGGGAGAAATGTAAGACGAGTCGTGATTGTTCAACCCGATAGAACCCTGATTAGTTACTCGCGAACTTCCATAGTTATAAGTATAGCCCTGGCTCAATGCCGGACATACTGATAGCCCAATTGCCAGTCCCACTACAAAGGGTAAAACTTGCAACTCTTTTAAGATATTCATACCGGCAAGACCTGTGGCGAAATAAGTTAGTAACAATATGCCCAAATTCGCATTATCTGAATAGATAAGCAGGGCAGGAGACAAAAAAATGCTCGAAAATAGCGAAAGCTAGTAAGTTACCTGAATGTATTCAGGATATCACGTTGCCAAGAGAAAACAAGTAAAAAATCTATGCCAATGATTAAATCACTACTTTTACTTTTCATCCTCGCTTTGAGTACCCAGGCGGCTCAAGCAAAAGTGAAAATTCCGGCTGTATTTGGATCAAATGCCATCTTGCAACGAGGAGTGCCGGTCAAAGTATGGGGCTGGAGCGAACCAAATGCCAATATCGAAGGCGTGTTGCAGGGCAATAACACATCTAAACACGAGCATGAAAAAATAATCGCTCGCGCTGACAAGTTAGGCAAATTCCATCTTGTATTCAAGCCCAAAGAAGCTGGTGGTCCTTATACTCTTTCAATAAGCGATGAGCACGATAAAGCACAATCGCAGAATCTATATTTCGGCGAAGTTTGGCTTTGCTCGGGACAGTCAAATTTTCTGACATCACTAAGTGAAGAAAAATTATTAGCTGATGCTACCAAAGAAGGCTTTTCGCCCACAATTCGTTTTTTCGCACCAGAACCGCATCTAAACACCACGCCAGAATACGACAACGATACTCAGTGGCAAGTGATGGATGAAAAAACGGCTCCTGATGTGTCTGCACTTGCTTATTACTTTTCTAACAAACTGCAGAAAACTTTAAACGTGCCCGTAGGGCTTCTGCTTTGTGCCGCTCCTGGAGCCAAGGTTCAGTCATTATCGCGTATGCAGGGTCTGCGCGCTTTTCGTGAGGGTCGCGCTGCCCTTGCAGACTTCAATATTAACTTTCCCGAAGCCGGAGCCAGCCCAGAGAAACTCGATTTTCCACACGAAGTGCACCGTATCTTGATTGAAAAAGGCGGCGAAAAAAATAAAGAAGACATGGAAAAAGTGAAAAGCAGAAGCTTCCTTCTTTTTAAGTCTGCCACTTCTATTTACAACACAATGATTGCTCCTGTGGCCGGATACCCAATCAAAGGTGTGCTCTGGTATCAAGGCGAGACCAATATGCGTGAACCAGCTACCTATCTCAGTTTTTTCACCGGACTTGTGCAAGACTGGCGCAATGTCTGGGAAATTCCCAAAATGCCTTTTCTCTTTGTACAAATGCCACCATTTGGAGAGCGCGGACCCGCGCCCAACTTATTTAGTGTAGGGGCCATTTTCCGCAACATCCAAAGCAAAGCAAGTCTTTATCCTTACACATTCATGGTTCCGGCTATAGATAGTTGCAACAACGAAAAAAATCCAAATTTCCATGCTTCCAATAAAAAATTATTAGGCGCACGTTTGTGCAATGCAGCACTTGCTACTCAATACGGTAAACCAGCAATCTATCGTGCCCCAAAAGTAGAAGAGTGCCAACTTGAAGGCAACAAGGTGCGAGTCACTTTCAAATATATAGGTAAGGGTCTCAAAGTAAATGGAACAGCACCCAAAGGCTTTGCCATTGCCGGTGGTGACAAGAAATTACACTGGGCCCAAGCCAGGCTTGATGGTGACAGCGTTCTTGTATGGTCACCCGAGGTAGATAAGCCCAAAATTATCACTTATGCCTGGGACAACAATCCTGAAGTCAACCTCTTTTCTCTTGATTCACTTCCTGTAGATCCGTTTAGAGAAGAGCTTACAGTTCAAAAGAGATAAACCAAGATCTGATAATTTGATTTTGGGCACCATATTTATGTCCACTTGATTACAAAACCCCGAGATCCCTTGACATAAAGAGGTTCCGGCTCCGACTCAAGATATATTTGGGGTAGTCAAAAGGGATATAAACGCTTAAAGTATTAGCTTTATTTAATACTCGCCATAGCCGCAACTGGAGCCGATTCTATGACCGATTCTAGTAATACGTAAAAAAAGCGCGCAAAGTTTAGGGTTAAGTACTTCATTCAGCTGGAATATTTAAGCTATGATTCCACCATCGATTAACTATGGATTTAGTCGATATTTTCAAGATTAGGTCAATGCGAGGGAGTATTTACTATATGAAAAAGGGGTTGGTCTTACTTACCGCAGCCGCTGCCGTAAGTCTAAGCACCTTAATAGGAACGCCAGCTAACGCTCAAGGCGCAAACGATGTCAGCGAGCTTACCGACGTCGTCGGTAACGAATGGGCTTACAACGCTCTCAAAGAGCTCGTCAACAACCCATGCCACATCCTCGTCGGTTATCCCGACAGAACATTCCGTGGTCAAAAGTCCGCGACACGTTTCGAACTTGCTGCCGCTTTGTACAAATACGAGCAGTGCATCGTCGAGCGTTTGAATCAGAAAGCTGATAAGGCAGACCTAGAAAAGTTTGCAGCATTATTGGAAGAGTTCAGAGGCGAGCTTGCTAAGCTCAAAGCCAGAGTAGACGACTTAGAAAGACGTATGAAATTGGTCGAGGACAAAAACCTCGAGCAAGACATGCGCCTTGCTTATGCTGAGCGTCAGAAAGGCTTCCTCTGGGAGCGCGTAGTGAAAGGTACATTCATCGACGTTCGTGATATCGGAGTCGGTGTTGGTCGCGGCGCTCGCGCTGTGTACGAGTACTTGTTCTAAACTCGCAACAAGCTCACAAATCGAACAAATTAAGAACTTGGACCTGACCTAGTCTATAGTTTGGACTCCCGCTAGTTTTCTGGCGGGAGTTCTTGCTGCCTGTACTAATAAGAGGCTGAGAAAAAATGACCAAATCTCTCTTGAAGGAACTTGCATTCGTCAAAGATCTCTGTGGCACCACAGGCGGCATCGCCATGCGTTACTTCAACCAGGGCGACAATGTTTCTCAAGTCAAAGACAAAGCAGACGGCACCCCGGTTACTCGGGCAGACAAAGAAATCGAACGCTATATAAGAGACGCCCTTGCACGAGAGTTCCCTCTCGACATCATCCTGGGAGAAGAAGAGTCCAGAGCAGAAGAGCTTCAGGTCAAAAGTTCGAAGCGTCGCTGGATTATCGACCCCATCGACGGCACTTTCAACTATGCACGTGGCATCCCTATCTTTTCAACTCTGATTGCACTAGAAGAAAACGACGATATTATCCTTGGTGTTATTCACAACCCCGCTTTAAGTGATCTTTATTGGGCCTCCAAAGGTGATGGCGCTTTCAAAAACGGACAAAAGATAGAGGTATCAGAGGTAAGCGACTTATCTAAATCGATGCTTAATTACGGCAGCCCAAAACGTTTGCTAGAACTTGGTTATTGGCCAAAACTAACTGATCTTATTGGTCGCACCGCTCGTCAAGGGGGATTTGGTGATTATCTCAGTTTTGCATTTGTACTTGAAGGCAAAGCCGAGGCATCTATAGAAGTAGGTCTAAAGCCCTGGGATCTTGCCCCAATGAAAATTTTGGTAGAAGAGGCAGGTGGCGTATTTTTTGATTTTACAGGTGGCAAGTCCGTTTTCCAGGGCAGTTGCGTCATCGCAAACCAGGCCATAGGCAAGACCCTGAGAGAGTTTTTGCTTTCCTGAATCTAGTTATAAAGTAAAATTGCGCAAGATTCGAGGAATTCCTATTTGGATAAAGCCGGCTGGTCCAAAACCCTGCAATTTCGTATGACGCTGGCTATGACTTTGTCGGGCTTAGTGCCTATCTTCGGCTGCCACATAATAATGTTTGGTGCATCGCACGACATTATTCCTACCTTCATGTCGCTCTTGCCATGGTATTTTCCACTTGCCGTACTCCTGATATTGGTCAACTGGTTTTTAGCCAAGCTTATTTTGAAACCAATTAACAGACTGATAGAGGCTGCGACCAAGCTTGCCTCTATGGACATCAGGACTCGTCTTGAAACAGATGCCGATGAATCAACTGAAACTCTAGAGCTCAGAAAATCATTCAATAAGTTACTCAATCGTCTTGAAGAGTCACTCAACAGTCAATGTCAGTTCGTCGCTGACGCAAGTCATGAACTTCGAACACCTCTCACCTCGATACAAGGCTATACCAAATTGCTGATGAGAAGGGGCGATAACATAGACGCTTCATTATTGTCCGAAGCACTTCAAACAGTTACTGACGAATCTGGTCGTCTAATTCGGCTTGTATCCGACCTTTTGCAGTTAGCACGAGCCGATGCCGGTCAGTCTATTATCGCTCAAAAAGAAATCATCGATTTGCGCGATGTTGTGAGAAGCGTCGAAGACACAGTGACAATGGTCGCTCCCGAACAAGTCGAAGTGCAGTTCATCGTACCGAAATCACCAGTCTGGATGGATGCAGACATGGACAAACTGAAACAAGTATTCTTGAATCTATCAAACAACGCTGTCAAAGCCACACAAGCTGGTGGAAAAGTCACAGTCACTTTGCGCGCAAGCAACGACACTGCAATTGTTCGGGTGATCGATACTGGTATTGGTATCGCTCCTGCCGATCAACAGCGCATCTTCGACCGCTTTTACAGAGTAGAGCGCTCACGCACCAGAAGCAAAACCTATGGCGGCGGAACCGGTCTTGGACTTGCCATTGCCCTCACCATCATAAAAGCGCATGGCGGCAGCATTGAGCTGGAGTCGGAACTGAATAAAGGTTCGACTTTCACCGTCAAATTACCAATGGCTAAAGTCGAAACTGACGACGACGATAAAGATGCTACGCCGTTTTCAGAAACAGAAAAAGAGGCCAAAATACACGATTGAAATCAGACACGGATCAACTGCTAAAGATCGTCAAAGCTTTTGGCTTTTCTTTGATAATTTGCATCTGTGTGTGGTTTCTGTTCAATCTGGGTTTGAACAAAACCTTCGCGAATTTAGGATCTATGATTTTTTGCGGTGCCGATAAAGGTATCGCTGAAACAAATGAATTGGTTGAAAAACTGCGCCAGAGCGGAAAACCGTCAGAATTTAGTATTTTCAAAACAGTCTGGCCAGCATTTCTTTTCCTTTTCATAGCCGAAGCTTTGATCATGCACAAAAAGCTAGCGGGTTCTTTCGCGAACAAGAGTTCAAACGTTTTAAACCAAGTGAAGTTCATTGCTCTTGTTCTGTTTACAGCAACAACAGCGTTTTTTATTTCTGCACTTCTAGAATACAACTGCCTGCTTCAAGCCGCACGCACGTCATAATTCATTTCAAACTTTGAAAACAAGAATTTATTTCTTCTCGTCTTTCTTATCAGCAGCGCCGCTCGATTTTGGAGCCACTGTTTTGATCACGATACCATCGAGTGGGTTCAAAATTTTGACTGAAGCAGGTACTTTCAAATCGCTGAAGTGAATTGAATCTTCGACTTGTTCGAGCATGGTCAAATCAACTTCGATGAAGTCAGGAATGTCACCTGGCAAGCATTCGATGTCTATTGAAGAAGTCATTTCTTGCAACTGACCACCAAGAACCACGGCTTGAGAGTGACCAACATGTTTGGTCGGAACTGTAACTGTTAGTTTTTTGTCTGTGCTCACTCTATAGAATTCGACGTTCTGAACCAGGTCAGAAGTAGATTTTCTTTGCACGTGTCTGATTAGAGCAGCAACTGGTTTGCCACCTTCCATCTTCAAATCGATAACGTGTGAGAAAGCTTCAGCAGGCAATCTGGAGAAGTCGTAAGCAGAAAATTGCAGACTTTCAGGCTCCGTTCCCGGTCCATACAATGTGGCAGGCACATTGCCCTCGCGTCTAACCAGGTTAGGAGTTTTTGATTCACGTTTAGTGACGGTTAAGGAAAGCTTTTCCATTTTTCTTCTCTCAAAAGGTATTACTGATAGCACTGGGGTGCAAGGATTCGAACCTCGGAATGGCTGGACCAAAACCAGCTGCCTTACCGCTTGGCGACACCCCATCGTGCGGTCACTCACATGACCCAGCGCCGTACTCATTAAAGAACGGGCTGAAACATGAATTTTAGTAAGGATACAGCTTACATGTCAACGAGATCTAACCTGATTTGAAGCACTAATAAGACAATTAAATATGTCCCATGCTGCTTTTGATATTCTTGGCTTCATTCATTAGGGACTGAGCGAACGCCATAGCACTATCCTTTTGGCTTCCGCTTGCCATTGTGGCGAGGGCTTTGAGCTTATCTTGACCGCTCAGATTCTGGAAGTTGACCTGTGTCGAATTGTCGCTTTGAACTTTATGAACCATTACATGGTTGTCAGCTACAGACGCGATAAGCGGTTGATGTGTAATGCACAAAATTTGATGAGAGCTGGCTAATTGGCAAAGTTTGTCTCGAATTCTCTGCAAAACCGAGCCACTTGTACCTGCGTCTATTTCGTCAAAAATAATAGTTCCTACCTGATCGAACCTGGCAAAAACAACTTTGAGAGCCAGAATTACTCGTGATAGCTCTCCACCCGATGCGACTTTAGCCAGTGGTTGAAGAGGCTGTCCTGGATTGGCGCTGAAATAAAAATCGACTTTATCAAGTCCATTTGCACTCAAATCTTCTAAAGACTCAACTTCCATTTTGAATTGAGATTTTTCCATTCCTAATTCTTTTAGCTCGTGACTTACTTGTTTGCTCAATTCGGCTGCAAGTACTTTTCTTGTCAAAGTTATTTTACAAGCTAACTGCATGCACTCTTGCAATAAATCTGCTGTCTGTTTTTTCAAGTCAGAGACAAGATCGGTGTTCTTTTCCAACTGATCAACTTCTTCACTCAATTTATCTCTTCGTTCCACAGCGTCAAAAAGAGTGGGACCGTATTTCTTCTTAATGGTGGACAACAAATGCAAACGATCTTCAATTTGATCAAGTCGCTGTGGATCAGCATCGAGACTCTCTCTTGTGCGACGCAAAATTTTAGCTGCATCGTCTAACTGAGCTAAAACAGTTTGCAAAATCTGGGTGCATTCTTCCACACTTTCATCGAATCTGGTGGCTCGCTCTAATTCTTTCAGTGCTTCGCAAACCGAGTCATATGCAGCCTTCTCATCGCCAGAAGATTCGGGACTGTCGAAGAGTAAGGACATTGATGTAAATACAGCTCGTTCTATAGATGCTAAATTGGCAAGACGGATTTTTTCTTTTTCAAGCTCGTCCCATTCGCTTTCGTCTGTCAAATCAGCTTGAACTAATTCGTTTAGTTGAAAACGAGAAAAATCGAGCCGACGAAGCCGCTCTTCTTCATCTATTTCAAGCTCGCGCGCTGAGCGTTTTACCGACTGGTAGCGAGTAAAAACAGTGGCAAATTTTTCAACGGATTGTTGATGTTTTTTATCTCCAATAGCATCGAGCATCGAAAGTTTTGTATTGCCTGCAAATAAAGTTCTAATTTCGTGCTGGACATGAAAAGTAAGAAGTAGGTTGCGCAATTCTTGTATGGTAGCCACATTAACCATGGTTCCATTAATTCTAGATCGTGAACCACTGGTGGTGATTTCACGAGTTACTACAATTTCCTTGTCACTTACGTCTTGCTCAATCAATTCGTTTTGCTTGAGCCATGCCCATACAACGCTTTGTGGCTCAAATACTGCTTCTATGGAAGCTTTACTCGAACCATGTCTTATATTCGAGCTTGCGCATTTAGCACCAAGCACAATATTGATTGCATCAAATACTATCGATTTTCCTGCTCCGGTTTCACCGGTTAAAACATTTAATCCAGAATGCCAATCTAGGCTGACGTTCTCAATTAAAGCGAAATCTCTTATGCAAATGCTTTTGAGCATATTTTATATATAGAAGTGGTGTCAAAGGTGATACTAGTACCGAACTTAGCACCAGTATAATGCCTTGCTGCCATTTGTGAACCCTTTGGTGCGCTGAAAATAGCACGATCAGACAAGGGGGGCCTTGCCGTGCGATCTTGAATACTAATTTCAAAACCATATCCGTTAACGGATATGGTTTTAAATCACGATATGAAAGACTCTTCTATTTGGCTGAAGCGGCAGCCGGGGTGGGCATTAGCGCATGTACACTGATTTGGTGCGCCACTTGTTTGGCAATATTTAAAAAGGCCTGTGCTGTAGCACTGTCAGGATCGCTATTTGAAATTGGATCTCCTAAATCTCCCCCAACACGCACTTTGGGATCAAGTGGAATCTCACCCAAAAATGGAACGTTTGAATCTTCAGCTAATTTTTTGCCGCCGCCGCGACCAAAAATTTCGTATTGCTCACTTGAACCTGGCGGCTGGAAATAACTCATATTCTCGACAAATCCAAGTATCGGCACTGACATTTGATTGAACATCGCAAGACCGCGTCTGCCGTCAAGTAATGCCACTTCCTGAGGTGTGGTTACAATAATTCCGCCAGAAAGTTTGGTGGCTTGAGCCATTGTCAGTTGCGCATCACCAGTACCAGGCGGCATATCAACAATTAGATAATCTAATTCGCCCCAGTCTACATCGGACAAAAATTGCTTGATCGCTCTATCAAGCATTGGTCCACGCCAAATAATTGGCGTATCTTTGGCAACAAAAAATGCCATCGACACACATTTAATTCCGTAATTTTCAGCCGGAACAATGCGATTGTTTTTGCCCAATGGCTCATAATCTTGAACGCCCAACATGATGGGACAATTGGGACCAGTGATATCGGCATCGAGTAAGCCGACTTTAGCACCCAAGCGTGAAAGAGCAACGGCTAAATTGACTGATACAGTAGTTTTGCCGACGCCGCCTTTGCCTGAGGTGACGGCAATAATGTGTTGAACTCCGTCAATCGATTTTTTTTCATTAAGGGGAGCACGAACCTGAGCATCGGTTTCAATTGTTATTTCCTCTGCGCCAGGTAAAGCCTGAAGAGCTGCTCGCGCATCTCCTTCAATCTTTTCCTTGAGAGGGCAAGCCGGGGTTGTCAGTGTAAGCTTAAAAGCTATTTTGCCGCCATCAATTTTGATTTGAGAGACCATGCCAAGACTTACTATGTCCTTGTGCAAGTCCGGATCCATTACCGTTGAGAGGGCTTCCTCTACCTGCTTTTGCGTTATTTTTTTCGAACCGAACATGCCAAACCTGCCTTGTTGATGCAATGGCGCCTGAAAGTGCCTGATAACTCTCTATAAATGATACATTTTATTGGCAAGCACCACCGAGATCCTAATCAAATATTCCTTTTACGTGAAATCAATTACTAAACTGTCGACAAACCTCTATATTCCAACCATTTCAATCACACTTATACTGTCGGCTGCGCTGATGTTTGTGATTGAGCCTGTCGCGGCCAAAATGATTTTGCCTTTGCTTGGGGGCTCGAGCTATGTTTGGAACACTTGCGTGGTCTTTTTTCAAAGCGTTTTGCTTTCGGCTTACGTGTATGTTTTTCTTTTAAATGAGTTTAGTTTCAAGCTCAAAGTCAAACTGTACACTCAAGTAATCATCGTCTGGTTGCCAATCCTTACCCTTCCGCTGCGTCCACCACTAGAAGAACCATGGCTAAATCATCCCTATCTCTGGCTGATGTATTCTCTAGTTTCTCTACTGGGCCCGATTTTCTTTGCCATTTCAACTACCGCACCTATGGTACAAAAATGGCTATCATCCTCATTTTTACCTCAAGCAAAAGACCCTTATTTCCTTTATGCCATAAGCAATTTGGGTGGGCTCATTTTCTTGATTTCCTATCCGTTTGCAATCGAACCAAACTGTTCACTTCCTTTTCAATTGAACGCAATTGGTATCGCCTACACAATTTTTGCAGTACTAACCACTATTTGCGCCTGGTTAACTTATAAGTTCGCCGCACCGGATGTAATATCAGATGAAATTGATGAACAGATTGAAAATGAAATATTAGAACAAGAACCGGGTAATTCAAAGTACGCCCTCTGGCTTTTGCTCACCGCGCTACCATCCAGCTTGATGCTTGGTCTAACCAATTATGTTACAAGCGATCTAGCCTCACTACCTTTGTTTTTTGTAGTACCGCTTGCAATCTATATGCTGACCTTCACTCTTGCCTTTGCCATAGACTTCAGTCGAGTTCTAAAAGCGATGGTTATTATGAGTGCAATTTCTGCCATAGGAATCTTTTTCTTTCTGTTCAACGAAACAAGAATAACTAATAGCGAGACAGTGATGACAGGTTATGTCACATCTGGAATATCTCTGCATCTCATCTGCCTTTTCATTACGTCGCTCACATGCCACGCCAAGGTAGCAGCAAGCCGCCCTGTGCCTGCTTTTCTCACTTCATATTATTTGGCTATCGCACTTGGTGGCATACTTGGAAGTTCGTTCAACAGTTTTATAGCTCCACTTATTTTCACTGATTTTTTCGAATACCAAATAGCTCTTGCCACTGCAGCAGCCGTTCTTGTATGCACTATCCAACTAGAAAAGAGCAACCGACTTTTGCCCGCCTCGACTGCAATAGTAATGCTCGCATCTGGATTAGCACTGCTTGCTTGCAACCTCAACAAAGACGCCAAAGAAATAGTTTCCAAACGAAACTTTTTTGGTGTGCTAAAAATCAAAACAGACAAAAAGAATACCTCAAGCCAAATATGGAATGGTGTCACTTTACACGGTGGCGAGTTACTGGATAAAGAAAAACGCAATACGCCTATCTTCTATTATGGAGAGTCCAGCCCCAGTGACGACGTGTTCAGCATTCTTGAAGCGAGTAAGAAAAATTTTGCGTATGCCATGCTTGGCATGGGCGCAGGCAGTCTTGCCAGTTACGCTAAATCAGGCCAAGAAGTGCTCATTTATGAGCTTAATCCAAACGTCATAGATATTGCATCGAATCCGTTTTATTTTAGTTATATAACCGAAGCAAAAAAACGAGACGCCAAACTCGACATTCAATGCGGTGATGCGCGGGTCAATATTAGAAAAGCACCAGATAAGTTTTTGCAATTAATTGTGATGGACACGTTCAGTTCGGATTCGATTCCACTTCACTTAATTACCAGAGAAGCGCTCTCTTTGTATCAAACTAAATTGACTGAAGATGGCTGTATTTTATTTCACGTCACAAACAACTATTACGATCTCAAAAAACCAATTGCTAAAGTGGCACAGTCACTGGGATATGAGGCTATTGCGCGCAATTCCTATTTTAGTCAACGCCAGGCCTGGCAAGAGCCAACTGATTGGATTTTGATTTCAAAAAACAAGAAATTGCTTGAACAATTGAAAGACCAATATCACTGGCTCGAAGTTGTGCCAGATCCCAAAATGCGCCTCTGGACCGACGATTACTGCGATCCGCTAAGCGTACTCAATCTGCATTTTTCTTAGCTAGAGAATACCAAGATCCATCAGTGCTTCTTCTGAAGCCATTTTCTTTGGATCCCATCGTGGCGTCCAGACCAGGTCTATTTTTACTTCTTTAACCCAGGGCAATTTTTTCACTGCCTGGTGAGCTTGAGCCTGAATTACTGCACCAAGTGGACAAGCAGGACTGGTCAGGGTCAATTTCACCACCACGTCGTTTTCATTCACCTCAACGCCATAAATAAGACCAAGGTCGACTATGTTCACCCCAAGCTCGGGGTCAACAACTGTTCTCAGACTTTCTCTCACTACGTCTTCTTGTAGGCTGGACATGATAGTTATTCGCTCCTATGAGGCACTTACTTGCTCTTCAATCCTTCATCAAGTGTATTCCAGGGTAAAAGGGCGCATTTGATACGCACTGGATATTTTTTCACGCCTTGCAAAGCTTCTAATTCTTCTAAATCTTCTGACAATGTGATGTCCTCACCTTTTGTGAGCATCATATTTTTGAATTCGGATATAACAGCTTGAGCTTCTTCTAAAGACTTACCTAACACAAGTTCGCTCATCATCGAGCCAGAGGCTGTGTTTATCGAGCAGCCGCGCGATTCTAATTTGATATCGCAAACCACACCATTTTCAATTTTCAAAAACAAACGCAGTTCGTCACCACAAAGCGGATTGACCCCTTCGGTCGTAACAGTGGCATCAGATATGGTGCCTCGGTTTCTGGGGTTGTGATAGTGATCTAGAATAGTCTCGCGATAAAGATCATCTACAAGCGACATAATTGAGCACCTTTTCTGCCTTAATTAGAGCTTCGACAAAGAAGTCTATTTCTTCTTTTGTGTTATAGATATAAAAACTGGCACGCGCTGTTCCCATTACGCCAAGCGTTTTCATTAGGGGCTGGCAGCAATGATGCCCGGCCCTTATGGCAATACCCGACTCATTTAGAATTTGACCCATATCATGCGGGTGTACACCTTCATAATTAAATGAAATCACTCCACCTTTGAGTTCTGGATTTTGCGGTCCATAGATTTTTATCGAGGGTAATTTGAGCATCAAATCCATTGCATGTCTGGTCAAATCAAGCTCGTGAGCACGAACATTTTCCATTCCAAGCTCTTGCAAATAATCTATGGCAACGCCGCTTGCAATGACGTCAGCAATATTTGGTGTTCCCGCTTCAAATTTCCAGGGCAGCTCATTTACAGTAGTTTTTTCACGCGTGACTGAGCTTATCATGTCGCCGCCATAAAGCATGGGCGGCATCAAGTCGAGCAATTCTTCTTTGCCATAAAGTACTCCCACACCTGTTGGTCCAAGCATTTTGTGCAATGAAAAAACGAGAAAATCGCAGTCAATTTCTCTGACCGAGGTAGGTAAATGAGGCACACCTTGTGCTCCGTCTACTAAAAACTTAGCTCCATTTAAACGAGCAAGCGAACACAGTTTTTGCAGATCCACAACAGTGCCCATAACATTGGACATTTGTGTCACTGCCACAATTTTGGTTCTATTTGTAATTAAGCGCTCGGCCATTTGATAATCAAGATTGCCATCTTCGGCAAGTTCGATATAAACGAGCTTGGCGCCCTTATCTTCGCAAAGTTTTTGCCAGGGTACGAAGTTGGAGTGGTGCTCCATTGCCGTTATGACTATTTCATCGCCTGCTTGAACATTATGTTTGCCCCAAGATTCCACCACTATGTTGACGGCTTCTGTTGCGTTTCTAGTAAAAATAACTTCGCGCTCACTTGCAGCATCTATAAAACGTGCAATTCTTTCGCGGGCGCCTTCATAAGCAAGAGTGGCTTCTTCACTCATTGTATGCAGTCCACGATGAATGTTTGAGTTATAGTTCTCGTAGTAATTTGTGAGCGCGTTTATAACTTGCAATGGCTTTTGCGAAGTGGCAGCATTATCAAGATAAATAAGTGGTTTGCCGTCTATCTTTCGCTCTAGGATAGGAAAGTCAGCTCTTACTTGTTTCCAGTTTTTCATTTTTTTGCCAGCCAGAGCTCGTCTCCGCGCTGCTCCAAAGTGTAGGTCTTCACAGGCATGACAGCGGGAAGACACATCGCTTTTCCAGTTTTCACATCAAAACGCGCTCCATGCAGAGGGCATTTTATTTGCGATTCATTTACAAGCAAACCAGCCTCAAGCGGGCTTCGAGCATGTGAGCACATATTTTCAAGAGCAAAATAATTTCCCTGTGTATGACAAATCGCCACTTCACCGCCATCAAATGGATACATGCGGGCTTCGCCTTCGGGAATTTCGCTTGCGATTGCTACCTTTTGAAAAGAAGTCTGTGCTGTATCTGACTCTGACATACTTGCTGCTCTACTTATTGCTGCTTTGGACTTTGCTAGCAACGAGCTCTTGAATGAAAGCATCCACTCCAGCTATGGGATTGGTGGCAAGCACTGTATTAAAGAATCCGGTGATTACAAGTTCTTCGGCAGTGGTTTTGTCCAGACCGCGGCTATTCAAATAAAAGATCTGCTCTTTATCCACAGGGCCAACTGTTGCTCCGTGAGAACATTTCACATCATTTGCCAAAATCTCAAGATTGGGAACCGCTTCAGCTCTAGCATCTTCACCTAGTAGCAAATTTTTGCTCGATTGATAGGCGTCAGTTTGTTGAGCCTCTTTGGCGATTCTGATATTGCCGTGATAACAAGAAACAGAATGATTCCTCAAGGCAATACGAAAATCTATATTTGATGTCGTATGTGGTGCCTGGTGGTCTTGAATTGTGTTGTAATGAATCGACTGATCGCTTGAAGCAAGAGCCACACCCATTACCGAAGCAGAAGAACCCGAATGAGACAAGTGAGTATAAATGTCCGCTCTGATTTGTTTGCCGCCAAGACCTACATTAAGAGAATAAATACGAGCATCTTTTTGCAAATTATTGAATTGTCTGTTCAGTGAAAAAACGTTATCGGCATAGTTTTGCACTTCTACATAAGATACATATGCACCTGAATCAGCTTGAATCTCGGTCAATGCGTTTGAAAAAACAATCTGGTTCGACACTGCAGACCCAGACGAGGTGAAGTGGTTCACTACTCTAATGCGCGAATGCTTACCCACTTTTACAATTACACGAGGGAAGAGAGCACCATCAACGCAGTCTGAGGCAAGATTAGTAATGAACACAAAGGGGTCATCGATTTCCACATTGTCTGGTACGCTCAAAACACCGCCGCAATTAAACAGCGCGCGCGACATCAACATGAATTTATCGTCTTCAGCTTCAGGAGCATTTTTCTCAAACTGTTTGAGAATTTCAGGAGCTTCTTTAGACGCCTGCGGTATTGCGACTAGTTTCACACCTTTTGCTTTGGCTTCAGCCGAAAGTTCGACCTGACAAAATGAGTTTTCTTGACTTTGATATGAAAAAACAAGACCGCCCATTTTAGCAACATGATCAATCAGATTGTCAGTCAAGCCAGAGTCTGTCTGCTTCTCACTTAGAGAAGTAAACGATTTAGCGCTCAGGCGTGAAAAATCCAAAAGTGCAAGTCTGGTTTTTTTCCAGGCAGGATCATTTTCTGAGGGAAACGGTTTTTTTAAATATGATTCCCAGGCTCTGGTGCGCAATTCTTTGGACCAGGCTGGTTCTCCTTGTTGGGTGGCCAGAATGTCTACTCCTTCTTTAGTGATTGAGTTTAAAATTAGAGACTTTGACATTGTTATCCTACAGATCCTTCCATTTCCAACTGTATCAGCCGGTTTAGCTCAACTGCATATTCAAGCGGCAACTCTTTGGTGAATGGTTCAAAGAAACCGTTAATAATCATTGTGGTTGCTTCATCCTGGGTTAAACCACGACTCATCAGATAGAAGAGTTGTTCTTCTCCCACTTTGGATACTGTGGCTTCATGCTCGATTGAGCAATCTGTTTCATCAATTTCCATTGTTGGATATGTATCAGAGCGCGAAGCTTCATCCAGCAAAAGCGCGTCGCACTTAACTGATGTTTTGCAATTTTTGGCGCCGGGATAGACTTTAACCAATCCTCTATATGAAGATCTGCCGCCACCTTTCGAAATTGATTTTGATACCACTTGCGATGTGGTGTCTGAAGCAGCATGAATTATTTTGGCGCCAGCGTCCTGGTGTTGCTCTTCGCCTGAGAAAGCGACAGAAAGTACTTCACCATGAGCACGCGGTCCCATTAAGTAGATAGCCGGATATTTCATCGTTAGCTTAGAGCCAAGATTTCCGTCCACCCATTCCACTTTCGAATCTTCAAAAGCCATGGCACGCTTGGTCACAAGGTTATAAACGTTTTTGGACCAGTTTTGAATAGTCGTATAACGAATATGAGCACCAGGCAAAGCGATAAGCTCGACCACGGCGGAGTGCAGCGAATCGGAAGAATAAACTGGAGCAGTACATCCTTCTATATAGTGCACAAAACTGCCAGGTTCAGCCACGATTAGAGTGCGCTCAAACTGACCCATGTTTTCGGCGTTAATTCTAAAATATGCTTGCAGTGGAATTTCCACTTTCACATCTTTGGGCACCCAAACAAAGCTTCCACCCGACCATACTGCCGAGTTTAGAGCAGCAAATTTATTGTCTTCTGGTGGAATAATGGTGGCAAAATATTCTTTTACTTTGTCGCCGTATTCGCGCAAACCAGTGTCCATGTCGGTGAAGACAACACCCAGTTTTTCCAGATCTTCGCGAATAGAGTGATAAACCACTTCAGATTCATATTGAGCGGTCACACCAGCCAAGAATTTGCGTTCAGCTTCAGGAATTCCCAGACGGTCAAAAGTATTTTTGATACCTTCGGGAACTTCATCCCAGTTCTTGCCCTGTTTTTCAGAGGGTCTGATGTAATAGTGAATGTTTTCAAAATCAATCGAATTGAGCAACTCAGTGTTGCCCCACTTTGGCATTGGCTTTGAATAAAAGGTTTCAAGCGCCTTTAGACGGAAAGCAAGCATCCATTCGGGCTCATTTTTCATTTCCGAAATCTTTTTGACTATCTCGGGAGTCAGTCCACGTCCCGATTTGAAGAAGTAGTTTTCTTCGTCATGAAAGCCATACTGATAATCTTTGCCAAAATCATCCAGATTCTGGGGCTTGGGCTGCGGATTTAAGTTAATAATAGATTCAGTCACCGTGCGCCTCCTGATTAGGTAGATGTTGCTTGCGACAAGTCGAGATTTCTCGACGACATGCCCGGTACCCAATCGTAACCTTCTTCTTCGAGCTTTTTAGACAACTCACTGCCACCAGTTTTGATGATTTTGCCATCTTCAAAAATATGGACGTAATGTGGTTTTACATAGTTGAGGATACGCTGATAGTGCGTAATAAGCAGAATGCCAGACTCAGATTCAGGCGTCACTAAACGATTTACACCTTCCGACACTGTTTTAAGAGCGTCGATATCGAGCCCCGAGTCTGTTTCATCGAGAACAGCCAGACTTGGCTTGAGCATCTCTAATTGCATAATTTCAAGACGTTTCTTTTCACCACCCGAAAATCCATCATTGATATATCGTGATAGAAACTCATTTGGCACGCCTAACTCGCCCATAACCTTTTTAAGTTCGGCACGAAATTCCTTGACCGGCACGTCTTTGCCACGCTTTGCCTTGACTGCTGCGCGCAAGAAATTGGAAACCGACACGCCGGGGATTGCGACTGGATATTGAAAAGCCAATGAAAGACCCAAACGGGCCCGCTCATCAGGAGACATTTCAGTGATATCTTGTCCCAGGAAAATTATTTTTCCTTGCGTGATTGTGTATTTGGGATGACCCATCAATGCGTAGGAAAGGGTGGATTTGCCTGATCCGTTTCTTCCCATCAAAGCATGTACTTCGCCTGAATTGATGGTCAGGTTGACGCCTTTGAGAATGGATTTGCCATCCACTTCAACATGCAGATTTTCTACACGAAGTATTTCTTTTGCAGGTGTTTTTGCAGCCATTTCTTAGTCCTAAAGTCCTTGTTGAATAAACTCGCTTAGAATGTTACTCGAAACCCCCTGAATTCCTTTGATTGAAATGCGAAGATTACCGAGTTGTATCCTTAAAAGGGTTTTATAGATATAATAGTATCAAAAATATATTATGGTTATCCGGTAATTAATAGAACCTTATATATTTGATTTCTTGCCAGCCAGGCAAAAAGAGCCATGATCAACCACCCGCTCAGTCATACAGCAGATCAGACCAACACCACTCAGGACTTAATTGTTCTCTTTATAAAGAAGAACAAAGAGGTCACGGTGACTGAACTTTGCGATTATTTGAAAATCACTTCGATGGCCGTGCGTCGCCATTTAAATGTATTGCAAACTGATGGCTTAGTAGACGCCGAGCTGGTCAGGCACGGTCGCGGCAGACCATTTTATAAGTATCGCTTAACCTCGAAAGCCGAAAATCTATTTCCGTCCGGCTTTCAAAACCTGGCTATGGACTTGCTTGACGCAGTTTATGAGCAATCGGGACATGAAGGCGTCTTAAATCTTCTCAGCATACGCAATAAAAAACGTCTAAGCACCCTTGCTCCACGAATCGAAGACAAAAATTTGGACGAGCGCGTGCGTGAGGTTTCTAAAATCTTCTCAGAAGATGGCTATATGACCGAATGGGAAATACTTCCAGACGGCAATTACTTCATCTTTCAACGTCATTGCGCTGTGCACGATGTGGCCAAAAAATACAGACAAGTTTGCGCTCTTGAACCACAACTGATGGAAAGTCTTTTAGGTGTCAAAGTAACGCGTGAAAAATATATGCTCAAAAATGACCCTGTATGCGGCTATTTGGTTCATAAAAGATAAATCTATTTTACGCCGGGAATATCAAATGTAATTTGATAGAGGTGGCAAATAGATGTCGTCGACCGAGCAGAACGAATCTAGCGAAAAAGCCGGGATCGAACCGAAAGAAAAGCCTGAAATCAAGGCGCCTGATGCACAAGAAGCACGCTTGTCTGCAAAATCTGATATCGAACTTGCACTAAATCTTAACCCCAATAAGCACAGCGGCAGCGCAGGGGGAAACGATATGGAAAGTATCCAGATAGTAGCGCTGGATCCAAAAGGCAAAGAACAAGTTATCGCTGAACGTCCCAAAAATGAAACCAAAACTCTAACTCTTCATGGGCGAGTCGAAAAAACAGATTCGATTGAAAGTGGATTGCAAGCTTTTCGTGAACTTGCAAATGTCCCCCTGGAAAAACAAATCGCAATAATTGGTCTTGCCCTTAGTGCAGGAGTTGATCAATACCTGCTCGAACAAAGACAACGAGCCTTGGGTAGTTTGGTCGGGACAGTTGAAGGCGTCGGTCATATTGCCGAAGGCTTTGCAAAGATTGCAGATTTTGGTGCTGCCCTGATTCTTGGTGATAACGAGCGCGCAGGACAAATGGGAGCTGAATTTGGACAGTCAGTCGGCGAAACCATAGTCAGTGGAGTACGACTATTCCAGGCAAGTGAAGTCTATTTGAATGAACTTGGCGCAAGTGGTGATTATTCAAAACCGTTTCGCGATCTCGCAGTAGTAGGAAGTGTTCTAAACGAGCGCTGGAGCAATTTGCCACCATTCGAACAAGAAAGACTAAAATCTCAAATAGCAACTGAACTGATTGGAAATAGTTTGTTTGGAATGGGTGCAAAAGGTGCTATTTCCAAAGCAAAAACTTTTACCGAAGTGCTCGAAACGGTTAGCGAGCAAGCCCTTAAGCATGGCATCAAAAAAGGCGAGACTGTAAAAAAAGCAATCAAAACCATTGCCACCACAATTGATGGCATGCTCCAACCAGAATACGCTTTACCTGGTGGTGGCAAAATCAAATTTGCAAGCGAATTGTCTGATTCAGCCAAGAAATCAGAACATTTCTTGAAAATGATAGGCAGATCCGGAGAATACACTCCAACAAAGAAGCCTCTCTTCCTAGCTCCAGGTAAGAATAAAATTTTGAACGACGCTGAAATGGAGGCCTTTGGAGGCGTTGAGAAACTAAAAAATTTGACTGATGGAGAACTTGCTTCAATTGGTCTTAAACGTTTTGAACTACCCAAAATGAAGCTCGACAAAGATGAGTTTTCAATCAAAGCTTCAATTCCAGGTGACAGTAAAGCCTGGTTTCACGCTGAACCGTCTTCAGATGGCACCCTTCTAATCAGGCAGGTAGTCAGAGGAAATTTGCCTGAAGGCGCTGGCGCGCACTTTGTAGCTGAAGCGTTGAAGGGTCATGATGTAAAAAACATCAAGAAGGTAATTCTCCACAACGTTATCAATCCAGAGAGCTTCGATGCATATAAAGCCGGGGCTCTAGCTGAAGATACACTGGTCGCAAGGCATGCTGCAAAAGCTTTAAAACAGCTTGGCATTAAAGCCACGACTTACAGGTACGAAGAAGTGGGAAGCGCAGTAAACATTATAATAGACACAGGAAGGTAGTCGATGCCGCAGATTGCTCCATTATTTATAGAAAAAGATCGAGTCTTAATTGAGGGTCTCAAACACGATCCGTCTCTCGAACCCGGATTTAATGCATTAAGCGGCGTTCTAGTGTGGCAGGATGAGCTGCCTTCAAATATTACTCCCAAAGGGCACGATGTCTTAGATACACTTTGGACTGGCCGTTCGTTGTTACACCGAGGATTGAATCTTTCAGACGTTCCCATCAACCCAGCATTTTGTATCGACGTTTGGGAGCGAGCGCTGATAGAAATTCCAAATTGGCCCGGATTTAAACGCTTAGCTTTAAATGAAACGGACAAAGAATTCCTAAACAAAAATCTAAGTCGCAAAGGTGGTTTTGATTAGATCAGTCCCAACTCAAACACGTAATAAAGAAGTTCGCTCGTGACTCAAAATGAACCATTATTTTCAGAAAGAGATAAAGAACTCGTCGACGCTTTGGTCTTTGATGATTCGCTTGAACCAATGTTCAATAGCTTAGCCGATTATTTCATCTGGTTCGATGAACGTCCCGACAACATCACACCTGATGGTTCAGATAAACTACAAACACTATGGGTTGGTCGCTCTTTATTGCACAAGAGATTGACCTTTGCAGATCACGAGATAAATCCAGAATATTGCGCCAAAGTATGGAACCAGGCTCTTGAAGAAATACCAAACTGGCCTGGATTCAAACGACTTAAGCTCAACGAGAAAGACAATGAGCTTTTTCAGAAATGTCTAGCTAATGAAAATCGCTGGTGATTCCACGAAGAATTCACTTGCTTGACAACTTCTTTTGCGCTTATAGTGTTTGAGGCGTTCAACACAATTGGCGAAATAATATAAATAGGAGGTTGCCAGAAATGACAACCAGTCTTAGCTTTGGCGCAAAAGCCGGCAAAAGAGACATGAGCAAGTGGCACGCTTGGGCGGCTGGATATCTTGGCGAATGTTTCGATGCGATGGATGCAACCATCTTTTTTATAGTGCTTTATCCGGCAATTTCAGAATTGATCAATTCAAAAAATGATGCCGCTATCGGTTGGTACGGCTCATTGATACTGGCATCTTTCATGCTGGGCTGGGCAATTGGTGGCACCATATTTGGTGTGGTAGCAGACAGGATAGGTCGTGCTAAAACGATGGCATTCACCATTCTTGTTTATGCAATATTCACTGGACTTTGCGCGACAAGCCACAGTTGGTGGGAAATGGCCATATATAGATTTTTTGTAGGAATGGGTGTCGGAGGTGAAATCAGCCTCGGAACCGTAATTGTAAGTGAATACTGGAAACAAAAGAAACAGCGCATCTGGGCAACTGCCTGGCTGGACACATCTTTCAGTGTTGGTCTGGTGCTTGCTTCCTGCGCCAATTTGATGGTTGGAGGTCACGGCTGGCGCTGGTTGTTTGTAATAGGAATGTTGCCGGCACTGGCCACACTCTATATAAGATACACGCTCAAAGAGCCTGATTCTTTCGAAGCTATGCGCAATCACAAAGAATTGCTCAAAAACAAGAATCCAAAAGACCTCACCGAATCAGAATCGCGCTATTTACAGTCGCCATTCAAACAACTATTTTCGTCTGAATACCGGACCACTATCATCTCACTATTTTGCATTGCAAGTTCCGCCATAATCGGCTACTGGTCTTGCGTTTCGTGGATATCGCCGTGGATTAATCAGCTCACTGGTGAGCTTGCCATAGGCGAGCGAAGCATGGCCACTAATGTGCTGAGTATAGGCAGCATCATTGGCGCAATCTCCACACCGCTCTGGCTAAACTGGCTTGGAAGACGCAATACAATTCGATTTGCATTTGGTGCTTGCATGCTTGCAGTGATAGCTATGTTCGTCATGATCAAATCTTTCTGTTTGCCCTTGCTGGCTCTTATAGCCCTTATTGGTCTCACGGTAGGGTTGCAATTCACCTTTTTATGCATTTATATTCCGGAAGCATTTGCCACCAATGTACTTGGTACCGCATCTGGTTTTACATTCTCAGCCGGTCGTATTTTTGCAGCATTGATTGCAGTTGGAGGAGGACAACTTATTGCCATGTATCATGGCTCTTACGCCATGGCAAGCGCAACGGTTGCAATTGTCTACGCCATCGGTTTCATAGCGGCCAATTACTTGCCAGAAACCAATGGTGAAGTAAAAGGCACTGGAATCAATGAATCAAATTGCAAGACTGCTTCTGGGCCGTCCACTAGATTTTGAGAATTCTTGAATTTTGACCGGCTCCGACTGCACAAAACCTGCGACTTTTTTCTAATTTCTCAACCAACTCAAGAATAGTTCTATAACCACGCATAATCAAGGTCTCGTCTTGTTTCAGCGCAGCGATTTCAAGGGCAAGTGATGCATCTTCCATACTCTTACATGCCATCACTCCAGCGTATCCTTTTAATTCATGCGCAAGGCGAGGCAGATCGGCTCGCTCGTTTTCATAAATTGAATCCGACAGACGCGACACAATTTCTCGCAAACCTTCATTGAGCATGAAAACGAGCTGGTCGAGTGGCTGATTGCCATGAATCTCTTCTAGTTTTTCAAGATCAATCAAATTACTAACAGAACTTCTAATTTCTTGTTTATAAGCCTTTTCGTCTGCATCCTGGTCAAACCAGTAAGAAAGAATTTTGCGCAACTCATCGAGTGCAACTGGTTTTTCAAGATAACCATCCATTCCCGATGCCAAACAGCGCTCTTTATCACCCGCCATAACACGAGCCGTAAGTGCTATGACAGGGATGTGACAAAGCGTTCCTGCTTCAGTGTTGCGCAATGCCATGGTGGCCTCAAAGCCGTCCATCACAGGCATCAAGCAGTCCATTAAGACAAGACCAAATTTCTCTTGTGATAATCGAACCAGAGCATCTTTGCCATTTTCACTGGCTGAAGCATCGAATCCAAGTATTTTTAGCTGGCGAAGTGTGACATCGCGCAAAGTAGGGTTATCTTCAACCACAAGCACCCGCCGTACTCTAGTTGACTCTATAGAATCTTGTTTGATAGCACTTTCTTTGGTTGGAGCAATTCCGATGATATGATCCGAAGTTGATTGTGCTCGATGTGCCACATAAGGATTTTCGTCGTTTATCAAAAAGTCGAGAACCGTCTGCGAGATGTTATAACTTCCCGCAACGGCAAAGCGCACATCTGGATGCTCATCAAAAGCCAAACGAGTCATGACCGAATCAGGTGTAACTGGATTTTCAGCAATTGCAATTCGAACTTCATGATGTCTGTGATTTGAAAGTGCCGATAGCGTAAACGGCAAACAACCTAGATTATTCACTACTCCTATCATGAGACTGGCAGGCAACTGATGCTCATTTTTATGATTGCGAAAGAGCTTGCCTATTAAGGAAAAACGCATTTGGCGTAGCGAAAGGCGTTGAAAAAATTCTAGTCTACAAGACTGACTACATTCGATTTGTCTTTGTCGATCTCCTTGTCTTTGCTGGGATTTCAGACGCTGCAAAAGCGCGCGATAGTCGGCGCGCTTTTCTAGAAATTCAGAAATGTATGTCATCGCCTTTGCAAACATGCAAGTTTCTCCGACAAAAAGACCTCTTATTCCATATTAGCGCAACCTAATAAAACTAAAGTCTAGTAAAACCCATAAAGAGATAAGGGTTTCTAAATAGATAGATATATCTATCTGTTCTTCTTACTTAAGCTTATATTCCGCGCAACTCCCACTCTGCTGTGGGCAGTTTGGGAGTTATGGTCGAGAGTTTGACAAAGTTGGCTGGACCGCGCGCAGCCAGAGGCAGACCACCTGTGATTACAATATTGTCCTTGATTGCAACAAGCTCTTTTCTCAATAGAATTTGCTCAACCATTTTGAGCGTAGAAATAGAGTCAGACACTTCAGTTAACATGATTGGCGTTGTTCCCCAAAGCACCGATAGCTGATTGTACACGTGATGATGCTGGGTGAGAGCAATAATGGGTGTGCGTGGGCGGAACTGAGAAATAAGTCTGGCCGTGGCACCACTCTTGGTGAATGTTACGATGAAACGTGCTTTAGTATCACGAGCCATTTCGCAGGCAGCATGCGCTATTGCATAAGCTGGTGTATCGAGAGCATGCTCGTGTAGTTGTTTGTCTTCCATCGCAGCTTCTGCAGAATTGGCGATGCGCTCCATCATTTCTACTGCTTGCAGAGGATATTTACCTGTAGCTGTTTCTTCGGAAAGCATCACTGCATCAGTACCATCAAAAATGGCATTGGCTACGTCTGAGGCTTCGGCTCTTGTTGGACGCGGATTGCCGACCATTGAATCAAGCATTTGAGTAGCAGTGATAACAGGCTTGCCCTTGACGTTGGCTTTGCGAGTAATTAGTTTTTGAATTGGTGGAACACGCTCAGGTGGCAATTCAACACCAAGGTCACCACGAGCAATCATGACGCCATCAGCTACATCCATGATTTCATCAAGATGATCTATCGCTTCTGGTTTTTCCAGTTTGGCAATAATGACCGGCTGAGGCCAATGGTCCGCGGTGAGTGCTTTTAGTTCTGTAATATCTTTTGCATCACGCACAAATGATAGAGCGACAAAATCAACTCCTGCTTCAAGACCTACTATGAGATCTTCTTTGTCTTTCTCAGTTAATGCGGGGATGGATAGTCGAACGCCAGGAATATTAAGACCTTGATGATCTTTCAAGATACCACCGGTAATGACCTTGCATATGGTATCGGTTTCGTTTACCTCCATCACACGCAATTCGAGCAAACCATCATCTAACAAAAGCGTATCGCCAGGGTTCACTTCACGCGAGAGTGGTTCATAACTGGTACTGACGATGGTGTCGTCTCCATCGATTTTTCGACTGGTCAAAATGAATTGACTGCCTTCAATTAGATTTACAGGTTCACTATTTTTCAATCTGCGTGTGCGCAGTTTAGGACCAGATAAATCGAGTAATATTCCGACTGGCTGATTGAGCTTTTCTCCAAGTTCGCGAATATCTTTGACCACATCGCGGATAAATCCATGCCCAGCATGCGAACAATTAATTCGAGCAATATCCATGCCCTTCAAAATCATTTTTTCCATGATGTCCATATCCCGACAGGATGGACCGATAGTCGCCACAATTTTTGTACGGGCCACGTTTATTGGCTCCCCATAGATGTAATTACTTTACTTTGCTAATCTCGCCAACAACTGCCGGCTCTTTAAAATTATCCAGATTCAATTCGCTGAAACAAACATCTATGGCTTCTATTTCTTCCAAAGCTTTAACATCGATTTTCACACCATGCTCAAGCATCGAGGCCAAGGTGTCAAATCTCTGGCAGTGCTCGGTAAAGCGCTCAACGGCGTAAACTTTAGCTTGTCCGGTTGTAACAAGGAATGGCCAATCAGACGATTGCAACAAGAATTGCTCACGACCAAGCTGTTTCATAACCCGGACTATAAGCGGATCTTTGCTGTCAGCGTACTGCTCAACTAGCTTATGCATGAGCAATTCGCGATTATTGATATCGGGCCACATCCATTTAGTGTCTTCGTTCAACCAGACTTGATAATGACCACCCGATCCCCATGATGATTCAGGCAATTCAATTGTGTGTTTTGGAGGACGAACTTCCAAATAGTCGCTTGCGGTGCGTACTTTTACTTTGGTGTATTTGTTCAATTTTTGCAAAACTTGCTTGATGAAAGTTATGCCTTCAAACCACCAGTGTCCAAAAAGTTCGGTGTCGAAGCTGACCATTACTAGCCCTTGCTCGCCGGTTTTTTTAAAATAACTGTGCAGAACTTGCTGAACTACGCCAACATAATGATCAGAGTTCTCGTTGATGCGATGCATCGCTGCCTCTGGGTTATAAATTTGCTTGTCACCAAGATCGGTGTTTTTGGAAGTCAGTTTCCAATAGTGCAAGCCTGACACATCATCTTTCTTGTGAAATTCTCTGTAATTGGGATCACCTGGATAACCATGATCAGCAGACCAGACCGAATAACCGGCTTGTTCATGACGCCCCATCACAGCCACCGGGTAATCTTTGAGCCAGTAAGCTTCGTAGGTGTCGTAATCAGTTTTTGGATAATCTGGAGTTGGCAGATATTCTATGGTTCCATAAGGACCAAAAACGCGCCGAATACCAGAGCGCTCGCCACCTTCAATCACCGTAGACTCGGTAAAGAAAAATCCCAGTCCTGCGTCGTGCAACCATTTCTCGATGCTGGGACGACCATCTTCAGCCGGTCTGTATGCGCATTCCGGCAACCAGACGCCTTTTGCTCTGCGACCGAAATGTTTCTCATAATTGTCTGCACCAGAGCGAAACTGAGCTTGCAATGAAGCGTCGTCAGCCAGCAGTGGCGAAAAGCAGTGGGTAGCTGCAGAGGTTGTAATCTCGATTGTGCCTAAATCTTGATACTTTTTAAACCCACCAATGATGTCTTGATTCCAACGTTTAACGAATGAATCGCGTGTAAAGCGGAACCAATGCACATAAAATTTTGCCAAACGCAAATACTCGGGATTAGGTGTGGCACCCCTAAGCGAAAAGCGCTGTTCGTCACCTTCAGCCGCCTTCAAGCGAGCATCAAGATAAGTAAGAAAACCTTTCTTGAAGTGCTCGTCACTCAATTGCTCCGCCAGAACTGGAGTGATGCCAACAGTAAGATTGCAAGGTGTTCCTTCATCATGCAAATCGGCAATCATATTGAGCAGGGGAATATAAGTCTCACCCATGCACTCATAGACGCTTTCTTCGCCAAAGGGCCACATACCGGCTTTGCGGTAATACGGCAAATGGCTGTGGAGCATAAATACAAAAGAACCAATGCTCACTTACTTGACCTCTTTGAAATACGGGAATTGAGTGCGCTCGTCGGAATATAGCAACTATATATTTTGATTGGAAGGTTCTGACTTGCATCTTTTACTATTCTTGAGGTTTTATGCGGTATCCTTAGTGAAAGAGCGCACTTGAAGGGATTTGATGACAACTAATATTGAAGAGACGTCAGATAGCCAAGAAGAAACCGATAAAGCAGATAACTCAGGCGAAAATTCGGTTGAAAACAAGCTCGCCGATCCCGAAATTCAGGCGAAAATTCAAAAAGCCAAAGCTAAAATAGCCACCGATGCTGCTAAGGCTGAAGAAAACAAAGTAGTAAAGCTGTTAGAGAAAAATACTCTTGGAATGACCCTTCCCGAAATGGCAGGTGGTATTCGCAAGCAGAAAAGAATCAAACAATTGCGCCCAATATTGGCTGAAGCAATCAAGAAGGGCATCGTCATGCCTGTCAGTCAGCGCTCTGGTCATACTGTCTATAAACTGGTGCGCAACCTCAATCGCTAGAAAATTAGGTCGGAATAATTTAGCCTTCAGGGGTTGTGATAACTTATACCCTAATATGCAATTTTGCTGGGGTGAGGAAAAAATATGGACGTCAAAGAAGTCAAAGTTGGAACACTTCAGGTTGGCAAAGGCAAGCCATTTTTCATCATCGCCGGACCCTGCGTTATCGAAAGCTGGGATACGACCATAAATACTGCGCGTGAACTGGTGAAGCTTTCTAAAAAGCTTGGCTTTTCGCTCGTTTTCAAATCTTCATATGACAAAGCTAATCGCACATCAATAAATGGATTTCGCGGACCAGGCCTTGAAAAAGGGCTGGCAATGCTCGCTGACGTAAAAAAAGAATTGGGTGTAGAGCTTCTTAGTGACGTGCACGAGATCGATCATTGCAAGAAAGCAGGCGAAGTATTAGACATTTTACAAATTCCAGCCTTCCTCTGTCGCCAGACCGATTTATTGATAGAAGCAGCCCACACCAATAAGTGCGTCAATATCAAGAAAGGGCAATTCCTGGCACCAACAGACATGGTCAACGCCGTAAAAAAAGTGTCCGATGCTGGCAATAACAATATTTTGCTTACCGAGCGCGGCACCACATTTGGTTACAACAATCTTGTAGTAGACATGCGCTCACTACCTATTATGAAACGCACCGGTTACCCTGTTATCTTTGACGCTACTCACAGTGTGCAATTGCCTGGAGCAGGGTCAGGTGGCTCAAGCACCGCTGGGCAACGCGAATTTGTTCCCCATCTTGCTCGTGCAGCCTGTGCCGTTGGAATCGACGGCATGTTTATGGAAGTACACCCCAATCCCGACGAAGCAAAAAGCGACGGTCCCAATCAAGTGGCGTTGTCTCAAGTAGAAGACTTAATTGTTCAGTGCTTGAAAGTGCACGACGCCGTAAAATCGATGCCGGAGCTTGAGCTAGGTTCGCACCATTCGCAGTGTCAGTCTGTGGCTTTAAGCAAGTGAAGATTTTTATTGCACTAGCTTCTGCTCTTGCACTCTTTGCGCAACCAATATCTCATGCCGGTTCAATTTCTATCGCCCAAGCTGGTGCTGAGGCCGAACTGGATGAAATAATGCTCAAAGCACTGAATGCATACGGCGGTGCTTCGGCTTTAGAAAAAGTGGAAAATTCGTCTGTTACTTATGGCAAATTTTATCCCTCCAGATCAGGCGCCACATCCGGCGAGAAGCGCAATGAAGAGGACGCCCTTCAATATAGAAAATACAGACAATCGAGCAAATGGCGCGTAGATTTAGATGGTGGCGCAGTTGATGCCCGTGCCAAACGAGTGCTTGCCTACAACGGCTATAGCGGCTGGCGCTTGAACGACAACCAAGCTCAAGACATGCAAAGCACAAGGCTCACCGCACTTAACGATGACAACGAACGACAGCCGACCATAATTTGTCACTGGAAACAATCCGGTTACGATTTTAGTCTGGATGGTCGCACCACTTTCCATCAAATTCCAGTTTTTGCAATCAAGCTTTCTTACGGCAAAGAAGGCAAAGAGCGTCCTACTACTATTTATCTAGATCAGCGCAATTTTCTTATAGTCGGAATTACATATGACAGCGACACTTCAGAATCTATAAGTACTGAATATTCTGAGTATCGCCCGGTGGCAGGAACTCTTCTACCTTTTCAACAAAGCAAATTCATCAATCAAAAACCAGCCTCAGAAATTATCGTAAGCAATATAAATGTCGGTGAAGCAATAGACGACGCCCTCTTCGATCGCCCTCAAGTAGCTGGCGCTCTGCGTCTCGACCGAGACATTACCGTCAAATTCGACTACGCTCAAAAAGAAATTCTAGTTAAGTGTCGCATCGATAACGGTAGTGAAGACTTGTGGTTCTTGTTCGATACCGGAGCTAGCGATACCATTATCGATCGTCGTACAGCAGCCGACTACTATTTATTCAAAGACGGCAAATCATCGATGCTCTCCGCCTCTGGAACAGTTAACGTCGAAAACAGCGCCATCAAGCGACTCGAAATAGGCTCTCTTATTTTGAACAATATTGATGCACGCATTCATTCACTTGCAGGACAATCTCAACAACTTGGACGTCCGCTTGCTGGAATCATCGGCACCAACGTCATTGAAAAGTTCGTCACAAGAATAGACTATGGCAAGTGCACACTTACCTTTATAGATTCTGATAAATTCAAAGCGCCAGCAAATTCTACTGTAATACCGCTGACAGAACACAATATTCCAGTTGTAAGAGCCAAGCTCAATGGAGTGATAGACCAGCTTATGCTGGCTGATACTGGAGCTGCTTTTAATAATTTACCTTCGTCTGTGGCAAAACGATTACTAGCCTCCACCGGACAAGACAAAGAAAAACCAAGTCACATGACCGAAGGCACAGGTCTTGATGGCAAGCCTATTAAACTGGCAAACATGATCGTAAAAAAAGTGAGCTTACAGTCACAACTTTTGAGCAATGTTCCTTTCACCTATATATATGATGCCAATTCCAAATCAAATGCCAACTCTGAGCGCGTGGAAAAACAAGGTGGCTTTTTCCGCAGCACAGGACTTGGAATTTTAGGCAATCCTTTTTGGCAAAACTACATTACTTATGTAGATTACAAATTCCAACGCATGCTTCTGGAGCCAAATCCCATTGTTCGCATCCGCGAACAAGTAAATGCTCAAGTCGATATTGGCGATAAAAAACTTCTGATTTATCGCGATTACAGACTAGCCGAAGCGGCTTATCAAAAAGCATTGGGTATTGCCACCACAAATAAAGATCAGCGCTCAGAAGCAATGCTCTGGGGAAGACTTGCAAACGCAAGAAGACTCATGGCCAAAGAGTTAAGCCGCCCTGAGCACGCAAAGATTGCTTATGCTAATTTTGTCAAAGCGCAGGAACTGGCAAAAGAAGTTGGTGCCAAAGATGTTGAGGGAAGAATTCTTTCCGATTGGAGTTTGCTTTACAGTGACAATGGACAACCAAACGAAGCAAACAGAACCATAAACACAGCTCTGCAACTTGCACCTCAAGATGCGCAGGTCAACGTCAATTACGCTGTGCATCAATATAGAAATAATCAATTTTCTGGGATGCAAAAATACATCGAGAAAGCACTATTTCTCGAACCCTCCAACTGGCAAGGATTGTGGTATCAGTTTAAATTACAGGAAAAATTTCTCGATTATCCCCGCGCTGTAAAAACGCTCAAAGAAATAATCAGATTTTATCCCTGGTCCACTCTTGCCACAAAAAAACTAGCCGAAATTGAAGAGACCATGAAGCCCAATGCAAGCCTGACACCAAAGTCGGGATCTGGCACTGCCACGCCTCTTCCAGGCAATTAAAAAAGGACATTGTTCTTGATGAACTTTCTAATTCCGGTTCTTTATCCGTTTGCGATGTGGCTTGCATTGAAAGCCGATGAAGATGTTGCGGACCCAGACACCGACACAACAAAGATGTAGACATGCCTTTTTGGTCAGGAAGAAATGGTTGACTTAATCAAATAAAATGGTTGATTAAGTCAAGTAATTTCAGTTCCATTTTCAGACACATTGCATAGTTCGTGAGATTTTTGGTTGAAGCGCAAACTTATTTGCCCAGATTTTTCTTAAGCTGAGCCAGCTCGTCATCAACTTCAGCCTCGCGCTGCTTGTACTCTTCGTCTTTTATTTGCTGACGCAGAGCCTCTCTTTTAGCTTCTTCTTTAGCCAGCCGCTCAGTTTCCGCACGCATAGCCTTTTCGTCTTCTTCGTCTTTGAAAAGAGCAAGACACTCGCCACATTGCATCACCTTTTGTTGGCTGCCAAAGAGCGTGACCACGCCGTAAAGCTTGACGCCCTTATCTACTTCGCATTGATAAAAAGTTGCCGTCTTGCCGCACGAAGAACACTTGTGCGTTTCTTTGCGACCGTCTTGAAGGCGATTGACTTTATTCTTGGTGGACCAGAATATCAACATGATTGGACCTCGCTCTGCTTAATACCCTTCCCAAAATGTATGTGGAATAGCACAGCGCAAAAACAGCGCCTGTGAGTCAAACTGGACTTCGTGTGGAAAGGTTCGCTGCCCAAGTTTATTATGAAATATATTTAATACGGGATTTTTGAACCTTTTCGCCACTTATATCGTTAATAAGAGTGGAGGCCGATTTCAAAAGGGTCGGCTTGGAGAAAAAAGTGGATATCAGCGACGAAGCGCTTGTCGAAAAATATCGGCAGACCAAGGACTTCAAGTACTTTGGTGCCCTAACGCGCCGATATCAAAATAGATTGTTCAACGCGACTCATCGCATTATGGGCAATCAAGAAGAGGCAGAAGAAGTGGTTCAAGACACTCTACTCAAATCACATGCAAATCTGAATCAATTTAAGAGGCAGTCCTCTTTTGCTTCGTGGATTTTTGCCATCGCAAACAATATTTGCTTGGACCGCCTGCGCGTGCGCAAACGCAAAAGTGTCATGCAGGTTTTTTCGTTCAATTCAAAACCGCTCTACGACCAGGAAAATGACTCTAATCATTTTGATGGAATAGGTCAGATTGCCGATGATAGTCTAAATCCATTGCAGGAATTAGACGTAGAAGAAGAAGGCAAGATGGTTTTAAAAGCACTTGCAGACTTGCCAGAAGCACAGCGCACTGTTTTAGTCTTACACGATATTGAAGGATTCGTTTATCAAGATATCGCCCAAATAACGGGGGCAAGCATTGGCACCGTACGCTCTCGATTGCATTATGGTCGCTTGAAATTGAGAGAACTTCTTAACCCTTATTTTTCGTCTAGTTCGGCTATAAAAACCGGCTCAAAGCCAGGAGATCGACATGTCACTCAATAATGATTGTGAAAAAATTCAAGATTCACTAAGCGCTTACATCGACAATGAAGATGTAGATAAAGCTCTGGTAGAAGGTCATTTGAGCGCATGCCCTCATTGCAATGAAGTCTTGCAAAAATTGAACGATTCCAAAAACTTGCTATTGAGTCTTGCTCCAAGTGTCCCTCAAAAAGATTTTACAAGCGAACTTGAAAAGCATCTTTCAAAAACTAGTGGTAACAATTTAGTTCGAGGCTCATTTTCTAGAACGGCTATAGCAGCTATTTTCATTGCCTTAATGGGTCTGGTTGGGTTTTATGCCATTTCAAATTCGCACCAGAATGAACCTATAAAGACTATTGCGGTGACTCCTGCTTTCAGTCCTGATATGAATAAGGATAAAATAGTTAGCCAACCAGCAATTAAGGTGGCACAAAAAGAAATTGTTAACCACAAGCCAGCTCTGAAAAAAGATAAAGAAGTAAAAGTGCAAATATCTAAGATGAACATAGAGCATTCACTTAGTGTTCAAATTCAACACCAATCTCAAAGTCAAACTCAGGCTGCGGCTGAGGCTCCAGTGATTGCTTTGAATACAAGTGATTTGAGCAATGAAAATGGTTTGTTTGATGAAATGGGATTTGGAAGCGACGAGGACGGACTTTATGCAATCAAACTTTAACCATAAAAACGGACTGCATAATTTGCTGGCCATGGCATTTTGTCTTTCGCTAAGCTTTGCTCAAGCTGTTTTTGCTCAACCAATGGAAGAAGACGGCGCACAAATGCAAGGCGGCATGAGAGGCGGACAAAGATGGCGTGAGAAGATGATGAACATGCCACCAGAAAAACGCGAGATGTTTATGCAACGTATTCGCGAGCACAGAGGTCAAGATTTTCAACCCGGTCAACCAAATCAACCTGGAGAATTTGCTCAACCGGGACAATTTGCTCAGCCTGGTCAAGATAATCCAGAAAGACGGTTCGCACCAGGTCGTCGCGGTGGCTTGAGAAAGCAGGGTGGGGGCGGCGGAGGAAGGCAAGGATTTGGTTTTGGTGGAAGAGCCCTTGATCTAACTCAACTAAATTTAAGTGAAAAGCAGAAGAGCGATATCCTCGCATTAAGAGCCAAACATTCCGAGCAAGCCAAATCGATTCAAAAAAATCTTCGCAGCAAAAGAATGGAGCTGCGCAATATGCTTTTCAGTCCGAATCTGAATCGCAAAGCTCTTCAAGACAAAAGGACCGAATTGCGCGGACTACAAAATCAAATGGACGACATTATGATCGAAGACTTTCTTGGTGTTCGCTCAGTCTTGAGCGAAGAACAAATCAAGAAACTGGCTGAGACCAATATGCCTAATGCCAAACGAAGAACGGCAGAAAACCAGCCCTAATCTTCTTTGCTTTCTTTGGGCGGCGCTTTGCCTTTGTTCTTTTTCTTGACCGAGGCCCACTCTAAAATAAATTCTGGATCTTCTGAGTTTGCTGGAGCTTCGCTAGCTTGCTCTTCCTGAGCCTTCGCCTTGACTTTGCGCTTGGGAGGGTCATCTTGCAATTTTGCTTTGGTTTCTAGTCGAGGCTGCATCATACTCGGATACATAGTGGGCATAGCGCCTGAATATGACGGTATCATTGGTGGTGGCGGAGGCACCATTCCTCCAGATTTCTTGCCTTTCTTACCCACCGGTACCATCTGCATTGGCATAGTCGGCATCATCATCGACATGTCCATTCCAGTTGCAACTGGGGCTATTGCCTGAGCTTTTGCTTGTTTTGCCGGAGTAACTTTAGCTGGCTTTGCCACCGCTACTACTGGCGGTTGCACTCTTGGCTTCGGCTTTTCTTTCTTGGGCGGCTTGGGCACAGGTTTAACAACCTTTTGAACCACGACAGGAGGAGGTGGTGCTTTTTTCTCTTCCACCTTTTTAGGTTGCTGAAAAACTCTAGATTTCAAACTCAAAGCAGATTCGACCGGATTATCTTTCACTTGCTCTTGTGGCTGTGGTGGCGGTGATTCCACTTTTACAGGGGGTGGTGCAACTGGTTCTTTCACTTTTGCAAACGGCGGTTTTTCAGAAACAGGTGAGGCAAAGCGAGAAAGACCTTCGCTCATAGAAGATTTATGCGGTTGAGAAGTCTGATGCGCAGCCGCTCTAGGTTTTGAAGTAGCGACGTTAGAATTATGCGGCACTGATACTTTGGCTTCGACTAGCTTGTGCAAATAGTAGGAACCGCTCACAGAAGCCATCGCAAGCATCTGTTCTTTCTGAGGATTACCTTCTTCTTTTCGCGCCTTTTTCGATTCCTTAATCATCCATTTGACTACGGCAGCTTGCACTTCAGGCGACTTTGGGTGTGCTTTTTGAGCAGCATCAAGTTGGGCGCGAGCATCTTCTTCCCTGCCAGTTAACATATCCAACTCGACCAATTTCAATCTTGCCTGCAAACTGTTTGGCTTCTTCTCCACTGCTAAAGGCAAGTAATGAGATGCGACTGTGAACTTACTCAGCTCAAGCGAAATACTTCCAAGCTCGAAATACAGGTCGGCTAGAAAAGGCGAATTGGGTCCATAACTCTTTTGTGTCTGGTCCATCGCCTGCTCGTAATAGACTTTGGCTTTGTCATAATTGCCTTGCAAATAAGACTCAAAAGCAGACTGCCTGAGACTCTTTGGATCGCTCAGCGAGATAGGTTTATCTATCGCCACTGCCGGAAGCCCGGAAATGACCATCAAATTAATCATGATGGCAGACAGAAGCCGCTTGGACAGCATTAACAGTCTCGCTTACTAAGGGAATGTGAGCTATATTTCATATCTTAAGCTTAAATTGCCCAAAATGCACATAAATAAGTAAAAAAGTCTAGAATATGTTTTTCCCCGCTAGAGGCAAAACAATGCGTCGTTCAAGACAGCAAAAAGGTCGCGGTCACAGAACACAGTCAAGCAATGGTTCTGGCTCACATGGAGCGAACGACTCTTCCGCCCGTCTGTACATGCAGCACGGTATCGATATCAACACCAATCTGGGTGAGGGATTTGGACCATTTCGCATTGATGGCGAAGACGCCGTACTGCCTTTCGTCACATCGGCAAACATCGCTTGCGGAGCCCATGCCGGTGATCCAATAATTATGGAAGAAGCACTGGAAATGGTCCGATATTATGGACTGTCTCTTGGCGCTCACATTGGCTATCCAGATTTGGCCGGCTTTGGTCGTCGCGAGATTCGCATTCCTAGCAATGAGCTTCGTGCAAGCATTTTGTTCCAGCTTGGCGCCCTCACTGGAATGGCAAAAACATTTGGTTTTGAAATTACTCAAGTGCGTCCGCACGGTTACTTATACAGACAGTTATCAAACGACCAACGCATTGCCAGTATAGTTGCAAAAGCAATTGCCGAATTCGATCAGTGGCTGGTTTTGATTGGACCTGCCAGTCCCACATTATTGCAAGCTGGAGAGCGCGCAGGACTTAGAGTGGCTCTAGAAGCTTGGGTTGACCGCACTTACGACAACAACGGCAACTTGTTGCCACACACACATAGTCGTGCCATCATCAAAAATCCAAATGAGATTCTCAGACAAGCCCGCAACCTAATCCAAAAAGGTCAGGTCATTGCTGTTGATGGAACACCATTAGCGATAGATTTTCAAACTTTGCACATGCACGCTAAAATTCCAAACGCGGCATACATCGCTGAAGAAATCAGAAAAATGATTCCATACGCATGCTGCTTGACCTCAGAGCCCTTCTCCGTTGATCAAGAAGAGTCTAGATTCAATTCAGCATTTGCAATTAACTAAAGGCACAAGAGCCTAAGGTAAACGTTTTGCTTGCGGAACAATTTCGTCGTACCAACTGCCGTAATAGTCTGGATAATCTTCACCAGTGGTAGAGGTTATAGTGCTTTGCAAAGCGCGCTTAACTGATTTGCGTCCACCGCGACGATAGCGTCTAAGCCACTCCAGCTCAAGCGGGTCTATTTTCACTCCAGCTTCAAGCAATTCTTTCACGATTAGAATTTCATGCACAATCGCTTCTGTTTCTTCTTCAAGACAACGGTCGACAAATTCTTGGCGTCCAGTTTTTCCTGGAACAGGATCGATAGTTGGCCGCATAATTGCATGTACAAATTCATGCGCGATACTGATGAGCTTGTAGTTGCGAGGGCACCATTTGCCAATGTAAATTGTGCGTTTAGCGCGGTCATAATAGGCTCGACAAGGTCCATTAACAAGACGAATTTTGACCCCGTCTTCGCGAATTTTTCTGATGTCCTCAACCAAAGTAGGACATTTCAAAGCCGTTTCGACAAACTTTTTACCAAACTGGCGGCGTAAATTTTTTACTACTTTGGATTCCAAAATCATGCTCTTCACTACTGGACCATATACATTAAATTTATACCACTATATTTAGAGGTCGAATCAGTCGAAATTCCCAATATTTGGCTCTTATGGCAACTTGCCAAGCGAATTGCCGCTTTACCGAATCATTAAAATTTATTAACATCCAGCAGATGGGTCAGAGTCTGGCTCTGGCTTTCACATCAAGATAAGTCTGAATCACTTTTTCTGATAGCTCCTGAGGCGGGCAGTCGAGCACCAAACATCCTTTTTTTTGTAGCACACTGAGTGCAATTTCACGCTGGTGCAAAAGATCTGTTGCCACCGCTCGCTTAAAAGTCTGGTGCAACTGTTCAACCTTGTCTGGCAGTTGCTCACCGCCTTGAGCGACTTGAATTACCTGACGGTCTTTGAGAGTAACGCAAAAAGGCAAATGCTTGGTACTCATTCGTCCAAGACCGGCTAGCAGAGCCTTCGAACCTGACGGATCGGTCAAGTCGGAAAAGACCACAATCAAGGAGCGACCGCCTGCCTGCTTGGAAAAATGTGCCAACATGCCGGGATAATCAGGCTCGACCATCACAGGCTCGGCTTTGAATGTAGCTTCAAGTATCCTGGTCAAATGAGCTTTACCGCGTCTGGGCGGAACATAGACCAAAGGCTTGTCGGCAAAGATGCCCAAGCCTACTTGATCATTACTGGACAAGCCGGTTAAAACGAGACACAGAGCAGCGTTTAGTGCATGGTCGAATCTCTTTAGTCCTTCTAGATCAGAAACCATCATGCGTCCTGCATCAAGCAGAATTAGCAATTTTTGTTCTTGCTCAGCCTCATATGCACGAACAACGGGTCGGTCACGGCGAGCAGTGGCTTTCCAGTCAATCGCTTTAGTATCGTCTCCTATTGTGTATTCACGCAGAGTGGCAAAATCAGTTCCTTGTCCGCGTTTTCGTCTATTGATTTCACCAAATTCGGTGGAGTGCGCCAGACGAATTGACAATTCATACAAAGCTTTTAGGTCACTATAAACTTTAACTGCCGCTTGAGCGCCGAAAGTTTTCTGCCGCCAAAACAAACCAAAGAAGCTCAGGTAGCGGATTGTAATATTACCAAATTGATAATTCCCCCGGCGTCGTGGACGAAGAGTGTAAGCAAGCGATTGAGTTGAGCTTGGCTCGAGATCGATTTTGAAATAATCGATACTCTTAGCCAAGCCAGGCGGTGAGTCATCTTTCACTAGCATGTGTAATTTGTTAGCACCACTATTGGTGACTGACAGGTCAACGTCGTTATCGCGACCGATTGAAAATCGCTCCGCAAAATTTCGAGTTGTACTTACCAAATGCGGCGACTGAGTCAAATTCCAATCTACAATCAAAAGCACAAACAATGCGCAGTTCAAAGCAATTCCTACCAAAGAGAGCACAGGAAAAAATCCACTCAAAACAAACGGTAAGAGGACTAGTGCCAAAGCCAAGTATAATTTTTTGCTGGCTATCATTGCTTTGTTTAATTATCGAGGAACTGTTACTTGCTTCATAAGCTTGGCAATCACTTGCTCGATTGTGATTCCCTCAAGCTCCGCCTCTGGTGTGAGAGCCAATCTATGACGCAAAACAGGTTCTGCCACGAATTTTATATTGTCTGGAGTGACAAAATCTTTTCCTTCAATTGCCGCATGAGCTTTAGCTGAGCCAAGCCAAAGAAGCGCTGAGCGTGGGCTAGCACCAAGCGAAAGATCAGACATTTTGCGCGATTTATCCACAAGCTCTTGCAAGTAATTAATTACACTATCTTCAACTTTGACCGACTTGAGCGCTTCTCGACAAGCCAAGATTTCGGATACCTCAATAACAGGATCGGGCTTAGGAGAATATCTTCGATAATGTCCTTCCTGCCAGTTCTTGAGCATGGTGCGCTCGGCATCAGCACTGGGATAACCCATCTGAATTTTAAACATAAATCTATCCAGTTGAGCTTCTGGTAATGGATATGTCCCTTCAAATTCGATAGGGTTTTGCGTTGCCACCACTAAGAATAACTCTGGCAAACTCTGAGTTTCACCCTCCAGACTGACTTGACGCTCTTCCATAGCCTCAAGCAGCGCCGATTGTGTTTTGGGAGGAGTTCTATTTATTTCATCGGCTAATAGAAAACTTGTAAAGATTGGACCACGTTTAAGAGCGAATGTCTTAGTGGTCAAATCGTAAATACTCGTGCCCAAAATATCGGAGGGCAGCATATCTGGCGTCAACTGAATTCGTCCAAACTGAGTGCCTATCAAACTGGCGACAGTTTTGACCACAAGCGTTTTGGCTGTTCCCGGTACCCCCTCAAGCAACACGTGACCATCGGCTAAAATCGCCACAAGCATTTGGTCAATTACCATTTCTTGTCCGACGATTATCTCATTCAGACGTTCTTTCAAACGGCTGAAAACTTTGGTGATTATGGTCACATCTTCTCTTTCGGCTACTTGCTCTTGCATATATTTTCTCTTTTTGTTATTTGACTTTGTTTAAACCCAAATCTGCGCCTATCTTATCGCATGAAGATACGATGGCGTTCACTTGCTCATCTTTTAGCGAGTCGCTGCTCAAAGCCTCTTGATATGCCACAAAAACATCGGCATTCGCATCACTCTTGGTTTGCGATAACTTCTCTTTGAGCGCTGCTTGAAATTTCTCATCACCTTCAAAGACTGCCAACCCCAGCACTTTTGCCAACCGAGTCCTAAAAGAGGCGAACAATATTTCTAATATCAGCTTATTTGCTCTTGCTCGCGACCACGAGTTAGCAAGCCCGTTTATGTATTCAAGATTAGAAATTCGCCTGGACGAATCAATAGCAACGGCTTTACCAAAACGTTGAAATCCACTAGCAATCCCAATAAACAAAATTAGTGCTAGTTGAGCTGTAACAAGTCCAACAGGACCTCGCGACAATCGAATAAATACATTGGTGCCACCAGTGTGACCATGCGCTCGCTCATCAAAAAAAATAGTACCGCCTGTGGTGCTCATCCAATTTTCAAAAAATTGAAAATTGCTCCAATACTCAATTTTTGCCACTGTTCTATTTTCGCAAATACTTACCAGTCCACCAACAATTACTTTTCCTTTTTCAAGTGGAACAAAGCTTACGATTCTACCCAGGGTATCTTCAACAATCGGCTCGCCGCCATTTAAACGGCACGTAGGCTCGAGCTTCATACCACCTACGTCTTTGTTTTCAGAATATTTTTCAATGGGGTGAACATACACCATCTCAGGAGCTAAATCGAGTTGTTCTAAACTCGATTGTTTGTCTATCGTCTTGTCTATTTTTTTACTTATGCCAGTCGTTTTAGCAGACATCTTGAACTTAGACAAAATGTCTGAAGCCGAATAAAAGCTAAAGTCGTCCAGATAAATCCAAGTATTACCTTTTTTCACCCATTTAATTATCTGCTCCACTTCGAATTCTTTCAGCGTGTCTGGAGGTGCTACTGTAACCAATGTTTGCCCTTGTCCCGACAATTGTCTATAGGGCAGTTCCCAGCGAGCAACTTTATACCCCAGACGCTGGGTCAACTCAAATAAGCCTGACAAGCCGCTTGCCTTCTCATTGAAGGTCGATGAAGATCTTTTATCTGGCATAATTTTGTCCAATTCTTTTTTGAACACAACACCAGTAATAACAGACAAGGCGCTTGCAGCAAGCAACACACCAAGCTGAATAGAAAGTTGACGCCGCTCTTTCGATTCAAACATCAGAGCCCTTCTCTTTTAGCTTGAGGGCAATTTCGTTTTCGATTTTGGTTAGATCTTCAACACAATTTTCATATTCGGCTTTAGTAGCAGTATCGTTGCCAAACCAGATGCCTTCAACAATATTGACCAGATTACGAAATGGTTGACGTAATTTTTTAAATGAAGAAAGCGCATAATAATACTCATAATTGGTTCTAGTAGCGACGAATTTGAGTATGCCATTCTCGTCCATCAAATAAAGCGAACTCATATAAACGGCACGGCAAGCCTCTCTCCAATCCAGACTATCGGCATGTTCTTTGGCTTTTATTTTCCAGGCTTTGCTATCGAGAATTTCAAGTCCAGTGGTCAATCCAACTTTTGCTAATTGAGCTTGACGCTGTAAGTCATTTAAGCGCTTATACAAAGTAAATAAAACAAGCAGAATCACTACAACCATTGCGCAAATAATAAGCACTTGCATGATGTCACCGACAGACTTCGTGTCTGCGACATCTGGAAGATCAATTTTAAATTGACGCAAAAAATCAATGATATTTCTCAGTATTTTGGCCAGAAAATCCTGAGCCGAGACCAATATTTGAGGCGGCTCTTTAAATTGATAATCACCCGACATTTGACTCAAGGGTTTTGATACATCGTGATACTTCATGCAGTACTACCCAAACCGGCGCCAGGTGTATTCTCCTCTTCGTAATTAACTTTAAGAATAGCCAACTCATCGACCATATCTTGACCTTCTTGTCTAATTTTCATATCCGTATAATAGAGCCCATAAAAAATAAAACAAACAGGCCAAATAACCATATCCACGATCGATTCCCAGGCAGCACCGATGATTTGCCAATGAAGAGGAAGATTTCCCCCAGAGGCATCGTATCCGATTCTAAAAGCATCAACAGCATAATATATGAGCACCGGCAACCAGAGCGGCGGACCAAGCACTGTGAGCGTCGCTGTAATTAAAAATCCACCTAAAAGTGTGCGAGCAAAAGACCTGGCAGTAAGTTTGAGTCCCTTGCCAATTACTTGCGAGACTGGAATTTTTTCGCAAACGGCTGCGCACGAAATCAAAAAAGCGGCAGTGTAAACAAATCCCATCGAAACTAACCAAGAAAAGAAGCTGGCATAAACCATAATTATCGGCACAAAAGCAAGAGGCGAGCCTTTTCGAAAGAGGAAAGCACTTACAACTACGGTTAGTCCACATGCAGCAGAAACGACAACGACAAGCAACCCCACCAGAAATCCAACGGCAAGAAGAGCGCCCTGGCGATTCACGACCACTTTGAAGGCGTCAACTAAATCACTGGATAGTCCGTTTACTATTCGCACAAGCGCAAGTTGTCGCAGGTACAAAAACCATCTGGCACCAAGTGCCAAAAGCGACGCTATGCCAAAAAGCAAGAGCAAGAACTCTTTACTTCCCTCGCCAGCTTTTCCTGCTGCCATTCCAGCAGTTGAAACCTGAAATAAGACCCTGCCAATAAGAACAAAAATGGTGGGAACCAATAAAAATTTGAACCAAACAGCAATATTCGCCCGATAAATTTGGAAGGCTTGTCCGACCAAATCACCTACGGATTGTGCGTCTGGGTGGGAGCCTTTAGTCGTTGGTGAATTCAAGAAGTTTACCGATTCTACTTATTGGGTTTTATGTAATTGGCGTATTGTATTAGAAGTGAACTTTCAAATTTAAACATGCCCAATTCCTTAGCTCAAAAACTCAGCGGCGTAAGAGACCTCAAACGGATACTTGAAATCACAGTCAACGAACTGGGAGATTCTTATTCTTTAGAGTCGTGTCAGGTCATGCTCTCAAGTCCGCTTGACCCCAATTTCACCTCTATTTGCGAGTACCGCGACAAAGCAGGTCCTGATTTTCAGGAAGCCATTAGCTCAGTGGTGACCCCGCTTACTATTCCGCTTGTGTTGCAGGGCCGAACATTTGGTTCGGTCAGTTTCAGTCGCCAGCCGGAACTTAACAATGATGAATTGACCGAGTTGCGTGTCACCGCCGGAGAAGTTCAAGAAGTTATCCGCCTGGCTCAAGTGAATGACATCGTCCAACGCGATTCAAGTCGTGAGGCTCTGCTTCTTGAAATCGGCAACGTAATGAATTATTCGCCTGCCATTGGCGACGCTTTGTTTGTAGTGGTCAACATTTTAGGTAAAGCATTAAATGTAAGCCGCTGCCTTTTCATATGTACAGATGACCACCAGGCTGGCTGGAAATGCTACGAATTCTGGTTACAAGACAAAATCAAAAGCTGCCGGGAACTATTTTGGCCCTCGTCAGACTCGGCCATTGTGGCGCAAACTCTTTTAGCCAAACAGCCCCTAATAGTTTATGAAGGTCAGGAAAATTCATACGTTTCACCTGTCCAGGAAGAATTGCAATTTATTGGGGCCAAATCCTTCCTTGGCATTCCGCTCAAGAGTAGCCAGAGCACCCACGGCTGCGTCATCGTGCAGCAATGCGACTACAGAAGAGCCTGGACACGCACTGAAGTAGACATGCTGCAAAATTGCGCAGACAAATTAGCTGAAGCTCTACTTAAATTACCTGCCGAAAAAATGGCACGCGAACCAATTATGCAATTGCACCAACGTGTTGTTGCCTTAAGCGAAAACGAATCCACCGCCGAGCGCTCAATTCTAGAAGTACGTCGCGCTCTCAAAGGGGCAGTTGGCAACCAAGCAATTCCCACAGCTCGCAAGAGTAACGACCCTCCACCACCGCCTCCGCCACCGGTGCCTAAAGTTACTATCAAACCTGTTGTCTCAGCTCCTGCCACACTGCCTTCACCCTCAAGCGTCAAGAATGAACTTGCAGCCAAAGTAGAAGCTGAAGCGGCTGCGGCGAAAGCGACTGATGCAGTGGATCTGGGTGAAATATCAGCGAAATCTGAAAGCGGAAAGACTATTGGTGGCGTTCTTGGCGGATTGAGTAAAACCAAAACTGCTGCCGAAGCACTTGCCCCTGCCCTTTTTGAACCAAAAGCAGAAGCTCCAAAAGAAGAGGCTCCAAAACCTGCTGAACCTAAAGTTGCAGATCCGTATGCCGATCTCGATTTTGGTGACTTCGGCGATTTGGATGATACCGGAACTGGTTCCGCCACAACAGATGTCGAACCAATAAAAATCGAACCAAAAGTTGAAGCTCCTGCCACAGCAGAAGCTGCTGTAGCTGAGTTAGTCAAAAAGCCAAGCGATTCTGGAAGCTTTGATGCAAGCCCAGCAACCACTGCAGAAGCAACTCCGCCAGCAACTTCTAGCACCACATCTGGTGAGTGGGCGGTGGCATCGGCCGAAGTCGATGCGGTGCCCGAAAAAACGACTGCTGCCAAAGAATCTTTCAATGACCTGGCTGCCAAAGCCAAGGCTGCTCTTGCGAAAATGTCGAGCACCAAGCTTCCGTCAATAGCACCCGAGCCTAAAGTCGAAGAAAAAGCAGAAGCTCCTGCAATAGAAGAATCTCCAAAGGTAGCTGAGCCAAAAGTAGAAGCAACCAAAGTAGAAGTCGCAGCCACACCAGAAGCCGCAGCCACACCAGAAGTAGCAGCCACACCAGAAGCCGCATCCACCACAATAGATGCAAGCCCCACAGCCGATGCCGATGCCGGAGCCGGCGGCTCAAAATGGGGTAATCTCGACGATATTCCATCACCAACAAAATCTTCACCCACCACAGCGCCAACTGGAGGATGGGGCAATTTAGACGATATTCCCTCACCAAGCAAAGCTGGTGGCGGTCTGGGCGGAGGCGGCGGACTGGGCGGCGGTCTTCGCGGCTCAATGATGGGCAAAGCAAAAGCTACATCTGCTGCAAGTCCACTCATGTCCAGCTTGCGCAAGAAAGATGCCGGTGGAGCACCGGGAGCTTCCTCATCCGAGCCACTTGACGAAGGTGCAGCAAAACAAAAACTGGATAAAATACTTTCGTCTTCGAGCAATGAAACATCTGACTACGTCTTTGCCACACCTGGACTCGATATGCGTGTGGCAGGTAGAATCGATGGCTGGATTGCTCAAATCGAAAAGAAAGACCGCTACAAAAATGGTCACGCCAGACACGTGGCCCAGTACTCTGTCGCTATCGCCAAAGAAATGGGTCTGAGCGAAGAAGAAACCAACACTGTTCGACTGGCTTCTTTGTTACACGACCTAGGCAAATTACCGATCCCAGGACCAATTTTGCAAAAGTCTGAAGAAGAGCTAGCTGACGAAGAATTCGTAGCAAAAATGGGTCACACCGCTGCTGGTGCCCAAGTTCTTGAAAGTTTCCCAGACCTTGCTAGTCTTGCACCAATTGTAGTATCTCACCACGAAGAATATGATGGAGAGGGCTTCCCGCAAGGTCTCAAAGGCGATGAAATACCGCTACTTGCTCGTATTATCTGCGTAGCCAACCGCTATCACGAGCTGGTTGCAACTAAAACTTATGGTCCCGGTATGGATGAAGCCGAAGCACAAAAAGTGATTAAAGACGGCTCCGGAGCACAATTCGATCCCAAAGTAGTAGACGCTTTTAATAAGCTAGTCGCGTCTGGCACCCTGCCCAAAGCTTAGCAATCTATTTTTTAGTTGAAGAAACTAATTTGATTTGTTTCGCCAATTACGCCAGCGTCGTATTTGGAAATCTGTGAGAGCTTCATTGCGAAGTTATAAACTCTTGGCGATGAAACCGAGGTAACGTCTTGAACTGGAAGGTTATGTTGCTTGCCTTGCGTAGTCAAGAACACGAATTTTTCGCGACAGACAGAAATAATTTTTCCTTTGTACTCTTTGCCCAGACGGGTTTTAATTACTTCGACGTTTTCGTTTGTTGGCGCAATATCGCTGATTTTGGAGCCAGCATTAAACAAGCACTTGCCTTCCACTACAACACCTGCATCAGTGGAGCTTTGCTTGCAATTAAAAAGGACACCGCTCAGTAAATAATCTGCGGTGCCCTTTCTGAAATCTTTTGCATCGGCGTAAACATGGTTAGGAAGAAGATCCACACGGTTGTTTGCAATGATGACTTCGGCCTGACTTGTATTAATAGGTCCGATTTTCTTTGTACGTGTGAAACCGCTCAGCTCTGTAACGCGGCTTTCGTTGCCGGTTTTGCAATGCACCTGAGCAGCATCAGCAGGACTTGCACTGCTGAAATACAGTGTGGCAAGGACAACTAATAAACTCGATAAGCGACGCATAACCTCTCCCTTGGGCTTTCTATGATGCGCCTATCGTACAACGTTGGCGTATATACGCAAGCGTAACGCCCATTCACATTCTAAACATATTGTTGAGACAAACCGGAAAACCTTCTATTCATAAGCACTTCTGGATTGTTAACATGTAAACAACACTGCTTAATGAACTTAAAACTCGATATTGAACGGATTTCTCAATCTTAAGGAATAATGAAGACGGGCTATTCATGCGCATCTAAATCGATATGTCTTAAGGTTGCCTTTATAATTTAAAATTGGTTTTGACGATCTCAATTCCATCTGCATCCAATATATAAACGCTTCCATCTGCATTTACTGCGCAATCCAAGACTTCGCGCGGTCTTTGCCAAAACTTGCCGATTCTTTTTATGCTGCTTTTGTCTAAATAGAACAGCCCCTCATCTTGTGTGACAAAGACAAGCTGACCTTTAGCGGTTTCAATAATTTGATGGATCTCAGTTGCACCATAATTCCAATTTTTGCTTCCAATCTTGTTAAATGCATAACGATTTTGCGGCACGTTTTCTTGTCGGGGAGCTATTTCACCCTCAACTGCACTAATTAGTTTAGGGCGACCTGCCTCCATTACGAATATCTCTGAATTCAACAAGCTGCCATGGCTCAAAGCCGTCGTGAAGCAGAGCTTTCCTTGTTGATCAATTCTCATATCGGTAATTGGAAAGCCAAAATTCTTAAGTCGAGAATGCCCGTTTATCGCATTAAATTCAATGAGCGCTCCACCGAATTCTCCTGCGTGATAGCCTAAATAAAGCAATTTATTGCCAATCGCGATTTTGTGAGGATATAGGCTGTTTGAGTTGGGTCGGCTTTCAATTTGTCCGGAATCTTCTTCTATACTCGGACACTTTTTCAAACTCCATTTATTGCCATCGAAAATATGTAACTTGCCTTCCTGTTCGATTACAATCTGATTATTTCGAACAGCAATTGGAAGCAAAGTTAAATCCTTGAGCGAAAATCTTTTTGGAAGTCTATATTGTTTCCATTTAGACCCGTCTAGGATCATAAAATCAAGAATTTTGTGGTGTTTACGAATTGCCCAGAGTCTGTTGTCCTGACTGAGACCCATCCTCACAAATCCTTGAGGTATGGCTCGAACAGGACGTAGTCTCATTTGGCGAGTATCAATTTCGCTTATACCGACTGCGTCATAACAAAATGATTTGCCGTTCTTTATATAGAGAAAACTATTTTCTACAAACCGGTGTTTTATTTTTGTTGTAGCCGAACCACCAAAAGCGGCATCAACACAAGTGAGTAAAGCGCACAACAAAAATAAAATTGCCAGTCTTTTCATCTACCTAGATAAAAGCTTCTAAGCGCAACCTGAATCGCTCAGATAGTTTTTTTGACTGTTCGACGCTGAGATTGCGCGAACCTTTTAAGAATTCAGAAACTCGGCTAGCCGAGCCTAATTGCGGGATCAAATCTTTTTGAGCCAAATTATTGTGCTTCATCAGATCTTTAACCAGTTCTGCTGGAGTCATTTTAAAACCATCGTCCCATTTCAATTCATACTTATAAATAAGGTCTGACAGAACATCCAAATAGTCTTTCTCAGCTAGACTGAGATCATCGAACCGTTTTACTAACGCAATGCAAATGTCGCCAGCTCGGTCATTCATTTCATCGCTTTTGATAGGACGCAGCGGAAAGACTCCACACAGTTTTTCGTACTCGATTCTATCGTCCTTTATTTTTTCGAGCTTACTATTAGTTTTTCTTTTTCCAAGAACCGTGGTTGTATTCTTCATGAATTAATACCTGTTCTATATAGACCGTTTTTTCTGCGAACAAAACTGTTGCAATAATTCTATATTTGTTGCCAGAAACGTTAGAAACGATCTGTCCATTGACCCAATCTGCTGAGGAGAAGGTATTTCTAACCTCAACGAAATTATTCCATTCCGCATTTTGAACTTCATTTCTCCACCTCTTCAGAGAAGAATTGGAGAATCTATGCTTCAGAATAAATTTTTGAGCCACGCTCCAGCGAAGCAAAATCATTTATACCTCACGTTCATCTTCCCGTTTTGGTAACTAAAAAGCAACCATAATTTTCCCAAATCGGGAAGAAGTAAGTTTGTTGACCAGCTCTTAATCTTAACCCTAAAAAGAGCTGATTGGACCATTAAGCCAAATCAAACCAGCAAGGCCTTGCCAATTGAAATTTAAGTTCGAGGTGGTCGCAAAATAAAGCGCATCATCCCGCCTCCGAAGACCTTCTGCAAATTGTCTTCCACCCATTGCTGACGCCCTGAACTATTGTGATAGACCTTTCCATTTTCTCCCACTATTCCTATGTGAGATCCACCTCCTCCGTTCTCCCAACCGGATCTACGAACCACCACCACCACATCGCCGGGTTGAGCATTTTGGATTCCCTCGTGCTTGGTCCATCCGTTGCGCTGCAAAATCTGGCTCAAACCTCCTACTCCTGCGTGCCTTGCATAGTCAAAGCCAGCTTTGTTTAAAGCCGCGGAAACAGAGGCTGCACAACCTAAACGTCCTGGTGTGCCCGGAATAAATTTGAAGAGTTGCTGCCCAACTGAATCTTTAGCAGCATTGACAATATTGCCTAGACGTCCAGACTCAGGCGCTCGATTTGGTCTTTCTGGTTGCTCCGTTGGGTCTGACCTATTTGGTCTTTCGCGTCTGTGTGGTCTATCTTGAGTATGCGGGTGATCAAATCTTTCATATCGATGCGGTCGCTCGAATGGAGCTGGCGTATCCCTCTCAAAATATCGGTTGTCGCCTTCGAACTGTGGACGCTGGTCGAATCTTGGACCGTGAAATGAATCGGCACGTCTATAATAATCTTGCCAATAATTCTTCCAATATCCATCCCAATATTTATATTGATTAGATTGCACCATATGCGGTTGCATTATCAAATTCATATCAAAAACGGGACTTGGTCTGCATTCGATGCCCAAATTTGGCAACAAGTTCACAGTCCTTGGATCATATTGTTGATTGTCGAAAACAGAAGTTCTATTGTTCGTCCTGTAAGCAGACCAATCAGTGTGAATATAAGGATTGAAAGTCGACTGACCTTCATTGCTTTCCGGCGATAAATACGCGCCATTGCTTTCCATGCCCGAATTCATAACAAATTTCTCCTTTCATTTTTGTGTGAAAAATGGCGCACCAAGACCACCCGAAACCAATTCGAGCACCAAATACAGTGGCAAGCAAACGAACAAGAGACTGCGACACAATCAAAGTGTCGTAGCCTTATACAGACGCATTGTCCTGCTGAACGCCTAAATATTTAAAATAACGACTTCAAAAGACCCGCCAACGCCTAAATTGATTCTATTTTTAGCGAGTATTCAAAAACTCTAAGTAACCAAGCTTTTGCTTCTTTTGAAACAGTGTATAAAAAGGGCAGAAATTAGACAATAGGCATTTTTCAAGACTATAAGGGAAACTACGTAGTTGTTTGCTATCCTATTCAAATGCCCGAAACATCCTCTACAACCAATTATAAAAACAAATGCACCACCGCAGCAGATGCGGTATCGACTATAAAGTCGGGCGATAAGATATTTATACACGCAAACGCATCCAATCCCTTTCCTCTTGTAGACGCGCTTGTAGAGCGAGCCCCGCAATTAAAAAATGTAGACGTTTTTCAGCTACTGAGCTTGGGTGATGCAAAACACGCCGAAGAAAAGTATCGCGATTCGTTTCGTGTGCAGTCGCTTTTCATCGGACACAATACGCGTGAGGCTGTGAATAGCGGACGTGGCGATTACATTCCAATATTCATGAGTGAAATTCCAGAATTATTTCAATCGAAAACAATCGATCTAGATGTTGCAGTCATTCAAGTTGCACCACCCGACAAAAATGGAGACTGTAGCTTAGGCTTGGCTGTAGAAGCAACACTTGCAGCCGCAATGAACGCAAGATATGTCATTGCCGAAGTGAATGCGCAAATGCCTCGAACCCTGGGCAACTGCATGGTTCCGCTTGACAAAATAAACAAGATAGTTGAAACAAATCGTCCCATTCCCGAATTGATTTCAAGACCCTCGACCGACATAGACAAAGCTATCGCACAAAATATCGCTACTCTTGTTGAAGATCAATCGACTGTGCAATTGGGTATCGGTTCAATTCCAAATGCTGTTATAGGTTTTCTCAAAAACAAAAAAGACCTGGGCATCCACACTGAGATGTTTTCAGATGGATTGCTCGAACTAATCGAAGCCGGTGTAATAACCAACAAATACAAAACTGTCTTGCCTGGCAAAATTGCAGTCTCGTTTGTTTTAGGCACCAAGCGAGTTTACGACTTCGTGCACGAAAATCAAAGTGTGGAGTTTCATCCTTGTGACTATATAAATGATCCGTATATCATTTGCCAGAATAGAAAAATGGTCGCAATCAATTCAGCCATAGAAGTTGATCTCACCGGGCAAGTAGCCGCCGACTGTATCGGTTCTAGGTTATACTCGGGCTTTGGTGGACAAGTCGATTTCATGCGAGGCACTGCTCGCTCGAAGGGCGGCAAGCCAATTATTGCTTTGCCATCGACTGCAAAAAATGGAAGCATTTCAAAGATAGTCGCAAGTCTTACACAAGGTGCCGGCGTAGTCACTGGACGCGCAGACGTGCACTATGTCATTACCGAATACGGTATCGCTCAGCTACACGGCAAGAGCTTGCGCGAGCGCGCCAAAGCATTGATTGAAATAGCCCATCCTAAGTTTAGAGCCGACCTGGAAAGAAGTACTTTCAAAGTCGGCTCTTAAGTTGTCTTGTTTGCTTTATCTAAGAACTAGACCGAAGCTACTTCGTTGTTGAGAAGGTCGCTTACATCGGTTCCTTTTAAGCTCAAGCTGATTTTGTGCTCTTTGGGAGCAAATTTCTTGATTACAGCTTTCACTTCTTGACCAACTTGGACTACTTCTTCAGGACGGATGTTTGTTTGATCCGACATTTCTACTGTAGGGAGCAATGCATCTACACCAGGATAAATTTGAACGAAGGCGCCGAAGCTCTGAATCTTTCTGACAGTTCCTGTGACCATTTGGCCTTCCTGGAATTTGTCTTCGATTTCTTGCCATGGATCAGGCTGCATCTGCTTGAGACTCAAGCTGATATGACCTTTCTCTTGGTCGACTTTCAATACTTTGGTTGTGATTACTTGACCAACTTTCAGCACGTCTGACGGGTGCGATACGCGCTCCCACGAGATTTCTGAAATTGGCAGCAATCCGTCCAATCCACCAAGATCGATGAAAGCACCGAAGTCGGCGATTCTGACTACTTCGCCCGATACGATTTGACCGGATTGAAGTGTGCCCAAGATTTTTTCGCGTTGTGCTGCTTTCTCTTCTTGAATAGCAAGACGTTGGCTCAAAATTAGTTTGTTGCGCTTGATGTCTGTTTCCAAAATCTTCATCGGGATTTCCATTCCGATTAATTCCTCTGGAGTAGTGCCTTTCACGCGCAGTTGGCTTGCGGGAACGAATCCGCGCAATCCATATACATCAACAACCACGCCGCCTTTGACCACATTGGAGATTTTGGCTTTGATTGTCTCGTCGTTTTTCTTATGGTCTTCCAGAAGAACCCAGCCGCGGGCTTGTGCCACACGTTTGAGTGAAAGGGTCAACTGACCGTTTTCATTCTCTTCCTTCAATATGTAGAATTCGAGCTTGTCGCCCACTTTTACGACGTCATCCAGTTTGTCTACTGGAACGTTTGAAACTTCTTTCTGAGGTACGAATCCTTCAGACTTGGCTCCAACGTCGACCAGAACTCCATCGCGCTCAACACGAACCACATCACCTTTGACGATGTCGCCTTGCTCGTATTTTTGCTGAAGCGTTTCTTCTAATAAACGTTCAAACTCCTCTTTGAGTTGATTCTGTTGGTCTGACACTGAGTTAGCTTCTCCTTTAGCCTGAAGAACTTGGGGCATATCTATCTACTGTAACCTCTCTTGGCCTAAAATTCCGCTACATGCCAATCGAAAGGCTCCGATGGTTTTGACTGCAGCGCAAGAATGCGCAGAAGTCACGTAGCGAAGCTACCAAATATAGAGTAAATGTTCTAAAGACTTCAAGAGTTATGTCTAAATCATTTACCGAAAATCTCTTTTTTGTTGCAAGATCGTTGCCAAACTAATGAGAAGCACTTTTGAAATTAGACTTTTGTCATTTGCGATGTCCTTAGATTCCTGACAAGTGATTTGTGCTGGAAGCCCTACAAAAACTCAATATATACAAACTCGCATTTACGCATCGACACTCCATACTCTTCGAAAACCCTTTATATAAGCCACTCTTGTAAGGTTTTTCATAAATGAAAATAAGACTCTTGAGTTGCCTATAATTTTGTTTTCCGGTCCAAATCTACAAGACAAGACGAGACGAGGCAGACGACATGAAATTGAGAAACAAAGCTTTGATAATGGCATTAGCCCTGTCGATGCCCTTGATGAGCGTATCCGCGACTAAGGCACAGGCAGAAGGTGTAGACACCCCAGGCAACTTCCAAGTCGAAGATGCCAAAGAGCGCCTGAAACGCGCCAAAGCAAGATTGGATATCTCCAAAGAGCAAGTAGGCGCAGCCAAAATCAGAATGAAAGCCGCTGAAGCTGAATTCAAAGCCGCTAAAGCAAACTTTGAAGCAAGAACCCTGGACACACAAGCTCAGAAGCTTTCCGAAAATTCTGGCTTGCCTGAAATTCCAGAAGCCTTGATCAAACAGAACACTCCAAAATCAATTGCCGCTATTTACCCTGAAGGTAAAACAGCCGAGAAGCAAGAAGCTGCAGTTACACCAGTGGTGACCCCAGTTGAAACTCCGGATCTTTCAAGCACCCGCTTAAAACAAACCGACTTCAACGCACAGGACCTGACACCACAAGGTCCCGCTCCAACAACTGGTCAAGCGCCTTCGCAATCGATGCTTGAGCAACCTTCAATCGTTCCTTAATAAGGCGACTGAAATAAACAGTGAAGACCTCGACATAGTCGGGGTCTTTTTTTGTTTCGCTAACTAAGCGCTAAGCGAAAATTTAAAACTTACTGCTTCAATCTAGACGCACTTAGCTGGTTCGAGAATTTCCAAAGCAGCACGAGCAGCTTCTTGCTCGGCAGATTTTTTGGAAGGACCAGTGCCAAGACCTTTGGGTTCGCCAGATACACTGACTGACACGGTAAAGGAAGGTGAGTGGGCCGGACCGTCGTTAGACAAGACTGTATAAATAGGAAGGCCAAGTCCGCGACCTTGAGTGTACTCTTGCAAGTGCGCTTTGAAATTGTCTTTAGTCTCGCTTCTGTCGATTGCAGTGGCGTGAGCGCTGAACAAACTCACAACCAGATTTTGCACAAGGAACAAGCCCTGATCCTGATAGATAGCGCCAATAAGCGCTTCAAGCGCATTCGCCACTATGGACGGTTTCATCTGAACCTGACGGCCCAACAATATATAACGATCAAGTCCCATAGCTAGGCCAATTTCAGACAAAGTTTTGTCGCTGACAAGAGCAGCTCTGATTTCGGTTAATTGCCCTTCAGAATAGTCACCAAAACGATCTAGTAAATATTCGCTAATAACGAACTTAAGTACAGCGTCACCAAAAAATTCAAGACGCTCGTAATCGACTGCACCTGGATTCTCATTAACATAAGAATTGTGAGTCAGGGCCTCATTTATTAACCCCATACGACCGCAAGTTGCATGCAGCTTGGCGAGCAACTGGTCCAGTTGCGTCATTCGCTTAGGCGTCATTTCGTACACGCTTGTTGTCATATTAGGTCCAGGCACCACACAGGTAGCCACTGATTTCAACGCAACTCCACTCTTCAAGTCTTATAAATCCCACTTTAGAACTGTACCTACAAGCAAGATACCGTAATCAAGCTAGTTTTCACCAATTTGTAAATCAGTATTACACTAGAAATCTTATATACAGAATCTATAACTAGAGCAAAGTTGGCTCATTACCTGTGAATTGACGCGCTGCGCTGCAAAGAGCCTAATCTAAAGTGACTATAATCAAGTCCGCATGACCTATTAGCGGTATCGAGTTAGCCTCGAACTGGTATCCTTTACTGTAACTGAATAGGTAGTTTCTCTTGAAAAGCGCTTAATTGCGCGCTCAGAAAGCAAGGAATTCAAAGGTAATTAGATGTACGAGTTGCAACTTTCTCAGATCTTCATCTTCGTCTTAGTAGGATTCGCACTGCCGGCGCTTGGAATGATCTTGCTGGCGTGGGTTCTTCAACTGGCACTGGGGTATCACACTCCCAACCCAATCAAGAACCAGCCTTACGAATGCGGTATGAAACCCATTCAAGAAGCCATTCTGCAATTCGACATCAGATACTACTTGTACGCCTTACTATTTATATTGTTCGACATCGAAATCATTTTCATCATTCCATGGGCTTTATCCACTGACCGTCTACCTTCAATTTTAGGTAAAGGCGCCTGGTGGCTTGGACCTGCGGAAATTGGCGTATTTATGTTTGTACTTGTTTTCGGTCTAGCGTATGCCTGGAAAAAAGGCGCGCTGGAATGGGATCCATAAAGGAGAATTCAGCACAATGTCCCAAGAGGAAATGCAAGACCCAATCAATTTTCCAGTGGCAGAAGAGCTGAAGGATACAGTCACACTGACCTCAGTCAGCGCTCTTACCTCTACTTTGTCGAAAGTAATTTCGCCAATTGCCAACTGGGCACGCTCAAGAGCTGTGTGGCCGCTCACTTTCGGCACTTCTTGCTGCGCAATCGAAATGATGCACGTCGGCATGTCGAAATACGATATTTCGCGCTTCGGTTCTGAAGTATTTCGTGCCACCCCGCGTCAAGCCGATTTGATTATCACCGCAGGTACTATCACAAGAAAGATGGCACCAGCGCTCATCACTTTGTACGAACAACTGCCCGAGCCAAAATATGTTATTGCTATGGGCGCCTGCACCGTTACTGGTGGCATGTTCAACGATTCATACTCGGTAGTCCAGGGCGTCGATCGTATTATTCCAGTCGACGTATATTTGCCTGGCTGCCCTCCTCGTCCAGAAGCACTGCTAGATGCTCTACTCAAGCTGCAAGAAAAAATTCGTACTGAAACTTACGAAAAACGCGCTGGTCGCCAGTACAAACAAAGATCTATTCGCCAAGTTGATTACGATACCGGATTGCCAGTTGAACTTTTAGTTGCTCAAGCAAAGAGCGAAACAAAAGAAGCTGCCAAAGAAGAATCGCAAGAAGCAAAAGAAACAGATAAAGCAAGCTAACGAGAAAAACAATGACAGACACTGGAAACGATCCGGAAAAGAAAGAAGACGAAGCCAAAGCGGAAGCTAAGGAAGCTCCTAAAGCGGCGGCACCCGAAGGTGCTAAAGCTGCTCCTGCCGCTGCTAAGGCCGCTGCCCCCGCAGGCGCCAAAGCCGCACCTGCCGCTGCTGCAAAACCAGCAGAACCCGCAGCTCCACCAGCTCCACTTGAGCCTGCATTTTTTGGAAAGTTTCTCAAAGAACATGGTTTTGATTCGAAACGTTTGGCTGATCATTCAAACAAATGCGAAGCTCTCGAAATTGCTGCCAAAGATTTGATTGGCATTCTCAAAATTTTGAAGAGCTCAGATGAAACCAAACTCAATTTGCTCATCACCATTTCGGGCGTCGATTCTCCTGATAGTTATGACACTGTCTATCACCTCTGGTCATATGACAATGACAAAGAACTGGTGTTAAAAGTTCTTACTGCTAAGTCTGAAACACCGCCTGATGGCTTGCCTCAAATTCCTAGCATCGCTAGTTTCTGGCCAGCAGCAAACTGGCACGAGCGCGAAACATACGATTTGGTAGGTATTCGTTTTACTGGACATCCCTATTTGCGTCGCCTTCTAAATCCTTGGGATTGGGATGGTCACCCGTTGCGCAGAGATTACAAACAACCGGTTGATGCACTCAACGACAAAAACCCAATTTCAATGAGATAAGTAGTTAAGCAGGAAATTTTATGTCCACCCAAGAAGCCACACAAAATGCACTACCAAAGTTGAAGACCGACGAAATGGTCATCAACATGGGTCCGCAACACCCCGCTACTCACGGTGTTTTGCGTATGGTACTCACACTCGACGGCGAGTGGGTAAGACACGCTGAAGCGGTGCTTGGTCACTTGCACAGAGCGCAAGAATGGCAAGGTCAAAACCGCACCTGGTTTCAATACCAAGCACTAATTGACAGAGTGGACTATTTGTCTGGCATGTTTACTTCATGGGCGCTTTGTCGCACAGCAGAAGTACTGGAAGAGCAAGCAATTCCTGAGCGGGCAGAATGGCTTCGGGTAATGGTTTCAGAAATGAATCGTATCTCCTCTCACTTATTGTGGTTGGGAACTTATCTGATTGACCTTGGTGCCATGTTCGGATTTCCTTTCTATCCTTTTAGAGAAAGAGAAAAACTGCTCGATTTATTTGAAGAAGTTGCCGGTCAGCGCATGATGTTCAACTACATCCGCATTGGTGGCGTACAGCGCGATCCTAAAGCAACCTGGTTCCAGCGCTTGAGAAAATTCACCGAAGAATTCAACGACCGCGTAGACGAATACGAAGCAATCGTGACCGAAAACCCAATCTTCTTGCGCCGTACCAAAGGTGTAGGAATTTTGCCATTGTCTTTAGCCAAAGAATTTGGTGTTACTGGCCCATCTCTTCGTGGCTCTGGAAGCAATTTAGACTTGCGCAAGACCAAGCCTTATTCTGTTTATCCTAAACTCGATTTTGATGTTCAATGGATCGATAAGCCTGAAGGCGGAGATACATGGGATCGTTATATTTTGCGAATTCGCGAAATGCGCGAATCAAACAAAATCATCCAACAATGCCTGGACATGATTCCAGAAGGTCCAGTCATAACTAAAAAACAAATTGCCGGTCTGCGCGTTAAAGCAGGCGAAGGCTTCTCGGCTGTCGAATCACCGCGCGGCATTTTGGGATGCTATGTGACATCGAACGGTTCAGACAAACCCGTTCGTTTCCGCTGGCGCAATCCTTCTTTCTGTAATTTGTCTGTTTGCGGCAAGTTGCTTGAAAATCATCCTATCGCCGACATCATGGCGATTTTCGGATCGATAGACGTTATTCTCCCTGATGTAGACAGATAAAAAGGATAATCAGAACACCGATGAATGCAGCGGAAATATTCAAACTGACAAGATTGACCGGCGTTTGGCTGTGCTTGATCTTCATTCCTGTCTGGGGCGCTTGCTGGGCAGTCGGAATTTTGCTTCCAAATATCCTGACCGAACTTGGCAAAGATAGCTCGTCTCAAAGTCTTTTGATGTTTATTTCCGACTTGTGCAGAATGCTTACACCCATTTTGTCTATTCTTGTTTTTATTCCTATCAACGCAATGTTCATGGTGCTATTCGAGCGCCGCGCACTTGCTTTGTTTACAGTGCGCATGGGTCCAAACCGAACTGGTTTTGATGGTTTGGCTCAAACTGCTGCTGATGCGGTCAAATTGCTATTTAAGGAAGACATCACACCAACTGGTGCTGATGCATTGCTTTTTACTCTAGCTCCAATCATCTTTTTTGCTCCTTCTATCTTTGGCGCACTTCCTCTGCTTGCTGCAATCACAGGCAATCATGAACTGTTCCAAATAGTAAATCTTCCTACCGGAGTGTTCTACATTCTAGCTGCAGCATCACTTCCTGTGGTGGCACTAGTAATGGCGGGCTGGTCCAGCAATAACAAATATTCTTTAGTTGGTGGCTTGCGTGCAGCAGCTCAGGCTGTCAGTTACGAAATTCCATTAGTACTTGCGCTAATTACCATATGCTTGATGGCGGGTTCACTCGATGTAATAAAAATCGCAGACCAACAAGCAGGTGGAATTCTCAACTGGAACATTTTAGGCGGCGGTGCATTAGCCGGATTGGATAAAGCAATTCCAGCTCTAATCTCGGGCAATACTGCTGAGTGGAGTGCTACTCTTGCTAAATATTATCCTCACGGATTTTTGTCGGCACTGGCCTCTGTTGCTCTTACAATCAGCTCAATTATTTTGTGCGGTTTGTATCTCACAAGCGCTTGCGCTGAAATCAATAGAATTCCTTTCGACTTGCCAGAAGCTGAGTCAGAGCTAGTTTCGGGTTATAACACCGAGTATTCTGGTATCAAGTTCGCTATCTTCTTCCTTGCTGAATTCACCAACTTGTTTATAGTTTCTAGCATCGCTACAGTTATGTTCTTTGGCGGTGGTGGAAACCCAATTCCTCAATGGATTCTTGCCATGTTGCCCATGGAGCAAATCTCAGCGATGATGAATTCGCTGCTCGATATTCCAATTAACAAGCTGCAGATTTTAGATCCAAAAACATTCTGGAATGCTTTCTGGGTCATAGTCAAAGTTTATTCAATTGTATTTTTTGCCGTTCTGGTTCGTGGAACCTTACCTAGATTTCGTATAGACCAGCTTATGGACTTTGGTTGGAAGCGTCTGGTTCCTTTAGCTCTAATCACGTTTATGGTTGTTGTGTTCGCAAGAGTCGCGGTGGTATGTCATGCAGGGTAACTTATTAGATCGAGCATACGAAAGCTTCAAGCGCATTGGCGAAGGTCTAAAGACCGTGTTGATGCACTCGCTTAGAGAGCCAATCACTCTGGTTTATCCAGACATCGTCACTGAAATGAAACCTCATTTTCGTGGAAGACTGGCACTAACAGTCAATCCAGATACAGGCGAGCATTTGTGTATTTCGTGCCGTCAGTGCGAGCGCGTCTGCCCAGATAAATGTATAGACATCAACGCACACAAAAGCCCCGAGACCAATAAGCTCGAACTGATCGATTTTAAAATCGACCACGGTCTTTGTATGTTCTGCGGGTTGTGTACTGAAGTTTGCCCCACTCAGTGCATCATCAATACAAACGACTTTGAATTGGCTGACTACTCGCGTGAGTCGCTCATTTATGACATCAAACGTCTAACTCTTACACAAGAAGAGTCTGGCTATTATTTCGATCGCAAAGAAATGCCCAAGCCCAAACCAAAACCGGCTAAACCAGCTCCGGCAGCAGCTCCGGCAGCAGCACCGGCGGGTGCCAAAGCGGCGCCTGCAGCAGCGGCAGAAACTAAAGCTGCACCGGCGGCTGCTGAAGCTAAGACTGAAGCAAAATCTGATGCTAAGCCAGAAGCTAAACCCGAAGAAGCAAAAAAAGAAGAAGCTAAGAAAGAAGACGCTAAGACAGACGAGGAAAAAACATCCTAATGTTCAACGTTCAAGATATAGTCAGCGCCCCACAAACAGAGATGATGTTGCTCTACATCATTGCAATCATCGCCATTCCTTTTGCAGTCGGTGTGATTTTCGACAAAAACGTCATTCGCAGCGGTTTTCTTTTAATCGGTGTATTTGGCGGAATTTCAGCTATCTTCCTTCTTCTTAAAGCACCGTTCTTAGCACTAGCTCAACTGATGATTTACGCAGTCGGCATTACTCTTGTAGTTGTAATTGCCTTGATGTTAACCAGTACCAAACTCAATTCGGAGATTGCTTCAGAAGAGCAAGACATTGAAAACGAACCCGCCATAATGCAACTAATAGACAAGACCAAAAAGGCTTTTCCCTTCGTCGTTGCTTGGCTCAGTTTTCTCACCATTTATCTTTCACTTCGCACCGAAGGCTGGATGCCGCTAAACAAAGCTGCTGAAGGAGCCGACAATTTGGAGACAATTGGTACAGCCTTGACCACATCGTTTTCATTGCCCTTTGAATTTGCCTCAGTGTTACTGCTTGCAGCGTTGATAGGTGCAATCATGCTTGCCAAAGCACAACCATCTATAGATTTAGATCAGTCTGAAGTTCAAAACCAGGAGTAAGTCGTGGAACACAATAGCCCAGCCGAACTTGAAAAAGAAACCGGCACACCGCCAAACATGATTATGACTTACGCTTACTGCGGCATAGTTTTTCTGGCTTGTTGCTTTATTTTCGGCATTTCAACCAATGCCGGCGGCGAGAAGATAATCCAAGATAACAACATGGATGTAATCTTCTTCTTCATCATCACAATTCTTGGTATCACTTTCAGATACATGCTCAACTGCTCAAGTTCATGTTGTTTTGCAGCGGGAGCACTTGGTTCATTTGTTGTTTTGACTGTAGGTCAAGACCCAATCATCAAATATTTGACCCTGGCTGCACTTTTATTCGCTATCGGAATGTACGGCATGGTCGTCTCGCGCAACGCAGTTCGTGTGCTCATGTCGATCGAACTAATGCTCAACGCCGTCAACATAAATCTAATTACCTTCTCGCGTTTCGTTGACCCAGCAGACGTTAAAGGTCAACTCTTTGCTATTTTCATTTTGACCGTAGCAGCGGCTGAAGCAGCAGTGGGTCTAGCTATTGTGCTTTCGCTTTATCGCAACATGTCGACAGTCGACATGCAACGCTTCAACTTGCTTAAGTGGTAATAGAAAAAAGAACGCAAAGCGCGCGGACAGTAGAAATTGGCGCGTTCAACACCAAATAGTAAAAGAGCCTCAAGTAAAAACTCGAGGCTCTTTATTTTTACGACTTTATTGTGGTTATCTTGAACGAACTTTCGGTCTTGATTCATTCACAACTATCTTGCGACCATCGATTGTTTGCCCGTTGAAATGCTGAATGGCATTATCAGCGTCTTCTTTGCTTTCCATTTCTACAAAAGCAAATCCACGTTTGCGGCCAGTTTCGCGGTCGATAGGCATTGCTACCGAAACCACTTTGCCATGCTCAGCAAACATACTTTCCAATTGTTCTTCAGTAAGACTGAAGGGCAGATTCCCTACATATAACTTGTTCATTCAAACCACCTAAACTAATCTCATGCAAAACTTCGCTCGCAGCCAAACAAGGGATTCCTGTGCTTAAATGCACGTTTGGCTCAAACGAAGGCTAATAGTATGACATTAAGATACAAAAATTGGAATGTGCCAAGATTTGCGGCAGACAATTTCCTAAAGAATTCTAATCTAAAAGACTAATCTATAGCTTCAGACAAAAAGTTAAGAGCCCAGTCATGCAATTGATTCCAGCCCAGCGCATGCCTCATGGACCCAATGCGACGTCTTTTCTCTTCGACACTCATAGAAAAACTGAAACTTAGTGCCTTGGCAAACTCTCTAGGGTTGCTTGGGTCGACAATAACCGCTCCCGACTTCAGTTCGTTTGCACAACCGGCTTCTTTACTCAATATGAGTACGCCTTGCTGATCGAGTCTACACGATACAAATTCTTTGGCAATTAAATTGAGCCCGTCTTTGATTGAATTGACTGCCATTACACTTGCGGCTTGATACCAGGCAGCAAGGTCTTCTTGACTCATCAGTCCATCCAGATGCAAAATCGGTTTCCAGCCATCCACTTCAAACTTGCTGTTAATCTCAGCAATTTTGTCTTTCACTGCCTGGCTATAGCTTCTGTATGAAATATCGTCCGATTGCGGACTTTGAGTTACTTGCACATAGTGAAAGCGACGCAAATACTCTTTGTTGTCTTCGAGAAAATATTCAAGACCAAGTAATTTTTCAAGCACACCTTTGCTGTAATCAAGCCTGTCTACGCCAAGCATTATGAAATTGGACAATCTGTGTTGAACGGCAAGAGACTCAGCTTTTGGTCTTGCTTTCATCGCCAGTTTTTGCCAACGATCAAGGTCTAGTCCAAGTGGCAAGACTTTCAATCGAGTGGTGTGACCTTTGTAGCGCACTTGCAATTTCTCACAGTCAAGCTCGGCATCTGGAAATAGAAATGCCACTGTATCCATAAAATTGACTGCGTACTCAAGTGTGTGAAAGCCAAGCAGAGTGTTGGCTAAAAGTGACTGAACAATTTCCACACCAACTCTTGAGTCGGCAATTAGTTTGGCATCGGGCCAGGGAATATGCCAGAACTGACAAACCACCACGCCATGCTCAAAGCTCATTGAAGGAGCACTTAAGGCAAATTGAAAATCATGAATCCAGGATATACTTGGAAAACTTGTTCCAGTTACGCTTTGACTTTGAGCGGCTAATTCCTGACACACTTGTTTGTATGCACGCCAATCTTCAAGATTGAACCTTGCATGTTCTGGCATTGCGTGAAACAACGGCCAAAGATAATTGGTGCAAACGCGCTTATGCTTTTCGATTATGTCTTTGCTCAGCTTTGCACCATGAAATGTAAAACCGGCAGATGCGTTTTTGGTCTCGTAAATTGAAAAGGAGAGATTGCGTAAAGCAGCACTACTGGTAGTGGCTTCTTTCTCTTGTGATTCGACCGAAAACCAGTGCACGTCTGTGCCCAATCGCTTAACCAATACTTCAAGTGTAGATGGCACGCCCTGAACGTCACCTGGACCACCATACGAAAACACCTTGAGCATAGGCAGCGAGAGGTCAGAGGGGATATTCTTTAATTGTGGAAAAGCGAAATTCTTGTTTTCCAGCGCGGCTGACGCAGTAGGAATGAGTGGTAAATTTGGATTTGTGCCAGTAGACATCTAAACTCTTTTGATTGAAAAATTGTTGTAAAAATGGACGCCATAATTGATGCCTGCAGAAGCGTCGTTTTATGACTCGACTGGACTTCTCGGTTGGAATCAAACGAATAAGTTATCTATATAAGGTAAGGTATATACGGGGTAGTATTCAAGTATTCAAGCAAGCATTTTATGATAACTAAAATTAAGATAGCTTGCCGAAAATTTTAGTCCAGCAATCCCTGAATTTCAGTGTTGATTTCAACACGACCAAGACTAGTGTCCACCACAGGGACTATTTCTTTTACAAAGGGAATGAGTGCTGTCTTACCTTCTTTTGCATCCAAACTTATTTCGAGCCACTCGCCTTGCTCGCCAAATACATTCAAGACAGCGCCAAGCTTCTCGCCTGTTTTAGCATAGACAAAAAGACCTATAAGGTCCTTAATCCACCACTCGTCCTGGTTGAGATTTTTTAGCTGCTTCTTTTGCGTGTACACCTGAAAACCAACCAAAGCTTCAGCATCGTTTCTGGAGTTACATTCTGCTAGTTTGACGAAAAACATTTTGCGATCAAAATCAATATTTTGGACACCCATTTTAGTACTTGAATCATTTTTTTGATTCTGTAGAAGTACCGTTTTCAATTCTGAAAATAGACGTGGGTTATTCGAACTCGGGCGAATTTTGACATGACCTTTTATTCCATGGGCCCCTACTATTTGACCGACCTGGAAATCGTAGTTCTTTGATTCTTTATCACTCATAAACAAATTGAGGCGATTCCTCTTTCCATCTTTTGAAGAGTGAGTTATCTAAATCCAATTGATCGAGCACACGACCGACCACGAAGTCAATTTGGTCCATAACCGTTTGTGGACGATGATAAAAGCCCGGAGAAGCGCACGAAACGATAGCTCCGGCTTCACTTAACGCAAGCATATTTTTGAGCTGAATCTGCCCAAAAGGCATTTCTCTCACAACTATTACAAGTGGTCGTCTTTCTTTGAGACAGACACTGGCTGCGCGATGCACTAGATTCTCAGAAAGCCCATGAGCAAGTGCCCCAAGCGTTCCGGCACTGCATGGCAAAATGACCATACCTCGCGTTTTATATGAGCCACTAGATATGGTGGCACCATAATCTAGCAGGTCATGCAGTTTTACTGTCTTGCAATTTGTGTCTATATTCAAAAAATGGAAAATATTTTCCAATGCATTTTTAGACTGATTTATTTTCAAATCGTGCTCTTCTTGCATAACTCGAATTGCCGCTTTGGACAAAACCAGCTCCACAGGCTGCTTGACGCTCACCAAATATTGAAGCATACGCAATCCGTAAATGGCACCACTTGCTCCGGTCATGGCTAATATAATGGGCAGCTCTTTTTTCATGCGCTAAAAATCGTCGCCTCCACCTTTCTGCACAGGCGCACCGCCACCATTTCCATTAGGACTTGCATTTGGATTGGGTCCAACCTGATAGCCTTCACCAGCGGTAATTGGTGGTTCATATTTTTCGTTAAAACTATTTTTTGGTGTACGCAAGAAACGCGGCAAGTGAGCTTCAGGATCAGGTGGTGGAGGTGCTTGTCTTTGCACCGGTGCTTGAGCTTGCTCGGCAGGATTATTACTACTATTCACATTACTTGCCGGAGCGGGGAACCCACTGGAATCTTGATAGCCACCGCCGCCACCACTTGAAACAGGCTTGAAACGCCTGAAATTGCGGTCACGATTAGATTCATCAGGAGTCGGCATCATTTGCGTATAATCGATCGACATACGACCTTGTGCCGGTGCAATTGATATTTTGAGTGGTGAATCAAGTCGAATATTCAAAGGCGAACCCTCTTTGATATAAATATCTTGCTTGATTCGCACAAGAGAACGATAAACAGGTCTTCCCATGCGATTCATGGCGTCTGGTTTCTCAGTTCCCAAAATGGGGTCTTTCATATAAGCTCGACGGTCTGTCACTTTCAGTGGATTAACAGCATTAGATACATTGACGCCTGGATGAACAGCGGCAAAACTGGTCACATCACCCATGTAACCAATGTCGTGTTTGGAAATCTCAGGATTTTGTTGCAATCGTCCCTTACCAGCAGAAATCATTTCGCCCGCAATTGATGCAGTTATTTGATACGAAACACCATCAGGCGTGCGCAAAGTATTTATCTGAGTGCGCAACTTGCCTGTCGGTTTACCTTGCTGGGTGCCCTTACGCCTGTAAATCTTGCTTGCAGGAATGGCTTCCACTACCTCGCCTTCTATTTTGGCTCCAGCAGGAATGACCACATCTGTTCCATTTGCCATACAAGGAGTCGTAATTTCAAGAGTGAACTTCTCGCCCTGATTGCTATCTTTGGAGCTTATGGTCGAATTCATTCGACCTTCAATTACTGTTCCAATGGGAATGACCACAGTCTTTCCTTCCAGTGATTGCGGTGCATTAAAGTATTTCTCCGGGTCACCGCCTCGCGGACGTGCATCAACACCAAAAGAGCCCAGTCCTAAAGCTGTGATGCTTACAGATAATGCCAGTAGAAATGCTTGTCGATTCATATATTTAGTCCGCCGCATCGTCTTTTTTATTCGTTTCTATTTTTGCTCGTACTCTGTGATAGACAAAAACCAGAGCCGAAGCTGCTAATACCATTGTGACAACTAAAAGTATAATTCGCCACAATCCAGACAAATAAGTAATAACGTCGGGCAGCATTATGGCAAAAGCACATGCCACAATTAGTCCCGCACCCAAAAATTTAAGCGTCTTCATCCTCGTAATCGTCTCTGGGGTTGAGGTGGTCTTCAAAACGCACAATGATCATTGGTGCAATGGCACGAGTAGCCACAAACCAGGCAATTACAAGCAAAACTGGAAAAGCAAAAATTCTAATAACCGATGGAATGAATGAGTAGAAAAAATTCAAAAGTACAACAACACAACCAATTGTGAGAACTTGTGAAAGTCGCAATATAAGCTGTTCTTGAGAATCGCGCGAGCGCTTTTGAAAATCGCGCTGCAGCATCTGCACATAGTTTTTCCAGATGTCGGAAAGACCTTTCTTTCCTTGATTCCACATCTCTTTATTGGCTTCATTTTTCGAGCGCTTAGTTGGCGCTGGCAAATCGCTGCTTTCAGCCAATTCTTCTTTTTCATCGTCGTCATTTGCAGCCGAGGCGGATCTGCCACTACGACGAGAGGGCGGTGGCGCACCGGGATTCTTTTTTCTTTTTCTGCCTTTGGGACCTGCCGGGCTCATAGTTTTTTGTCCTTTGATAAGCGCACTTCCATATTACTCTCTTATTTTTCTTTTCGACTCTTTTTAAGCTTAGACAAATTAGTCTCGACTTCCTTGCGCAGAGGGTTTTCCTCGTCTGAGGCCTCTAAAAAACATAGAGCGTAATCTATTGCTTTATCAGTTTCATTCTTCGTCCTATAAAATAAATTGAACAAACCATAGTAAGCCTCTGGATACTGAGGATCGGCAATAAGTGCCTGTTTATAGTGATCTACCGCTACCTCGGGAATGCGAAGGGTAGCATCGCCCAATTTGGTCTGGCGCATTGCTTCATTGCGCTGCGACACAATTTTACTTATGCCTTGCTCGGCACGAGGAGCCACATCAGGCAATTCGCGTGCGTATGTGAAAGCTTGCTCGGCAGACTTCAAATCGCCATCATTAAAGGCTTGCTCTCCAAGGGTCAAAAGCTCGTAGGGCTCTTCTTTATGGGTGTTTATGACTTGAGAAAAAATTTGTCGTGCTTCGCGAAAACGATTCTGTGTAAGCGCTTTTTCTGCCTCGGACAACTGAATTTTCTCTTTTAAGTTCTTAGTTCCTTTTACTACTTCGCCTTTGACAGACTGCTCAGTCATGACATTTTGCAACTGCTCCATTAGATTCTGCCAGCCTTGAGGATATTGTCCCTCTTTGCGAGCAGTCCTAAAATAAACACGAGACAAACCCAGCAAAGCCGAGGCATCGTCTTGCTTTACGGCTAAAATGGTCCGATATTCTTGCTCAGCCACATCTAATTTGTCCTGGCGTAAAGCCAGTTCTGCTAGCCGGCTTCGAAGGTTTAAATCATTTGGCAAAATCTCAAGAGCGTTGTGCATCTCGGCTATGGCAAGCTCTCCATCGCCACGAACAGCATAATACTCTGCCAGTCTTTTATATGGCTCTGCATTGCGGGGGTCCATTCGGTTTGATTCTTTCCAGCTTGCAAGAGCCGAAGGTCCGTCGCCTTGTTTGCGATAAATATCACCTTGCACATTGTGCCATTCAGAACCACGTTGATCACGAGGAATAGACTGCAACTCTACAAATGCGTCTTCGTGCTTGCCGCTATTAGTAAGAATAAAAGCTTTCTGCAAGCGCGCCGACCAGTTTTTGGGATTCATCTCCAGTGCTTGCTCAATCAGCTCGCGGGCTTCTTTGTTCTTGGGATCGGTCTTGAGTAGTGCCTCTGCAAGAAAAGCCAAATTCTGAGGATTGAGTGCAAGTTCGACTGCTCTGCGCAAAGGTCCAATAGCACCCTCTGGATCATCTTGCAAAAGTCTCACTGCACCAAGTGTTTGTTGGGCGATAGAAATATCAGGATTGGTCTTCACAGCACGCTTAGAAAGAGTCTCTGCCGCTTCCAGATACAAATCGCGCTTAGCAGGAGATGCTACAGTCTTTGAATGAATGAATGAAACATATCCAGCCGCTGCCATCATGTTTGGATTGTCTGAGAAATCCTCACGTCCTTTGCGCAAAATTTGTTCCGCTTCAATTACTTTATTTGCATTATTCTGTCTGGCTAACGCTACGGCTAGACCCGCATGAGCATCACCATTCTCGTCTGTATCAAGTAGTGCTCGATACGCTTTTTCAGCATCCCAATATTTATGATTGAGCAATAATTCATCAGCTTCAGCAATACTTTGACTAGGCTTAGCTCCGCTTTTCTTGCGCTTCTTAGAAGCAGATTCACTTTCTGGATCTGCGGCAGTTTCTTCCGATTTTTCTGTTTTATCTTCTGCGGTCTTTTCGTCTTTGGTATTAGCAGTGGTGTCTTTGTTTTCTTTATTGTCAGTAGTTTCGGCTGGCTGATCTGTTTTTTCACTTGCAGCTTCAGGTGCCTTTTCTTCTGCTTTGACGGGCTCTTTAGCGGTTTCGTCTTTAGCAGTCTCGTCTTTGCCTTCTGACTCTGCCGCTTTAGGCAGATCTTCTTGCGTTTCTTTTACTGTTTCTTCTTTATTCTTCTTTTTCGATTTGGAACTACTACCAGACTTGGATTTCTTTTTCTTTTTAGATCCAGAATCTTCTTGCTCAACCACAGTGCCTGGGTCCGCAAGCGGTGTCACCACAGGCTTGTCGTCATCAGCTGCATAAGCTGGCACTAGCGGAAGTGTAGATGAAAGCAAAAGTGCCGATGCCAACATCCAGCTAAAACCTGATCTAAATCCAGCTTGTCTAATTATCTGTTTCATTGATCCTTATTCGATTGATCAGAACTAGTTTTTTTGGGAAACTTTTTGGGATCGAGTTTCAGCTCAAGCGGTTTAGCAACAGCACCTTCTTCCTTTTTTGGTTTTGGTTCTTCTGCTTTTTGAGTAGCTGGTTGAGCAGGTGGAGCAGAACTTCCTTCCAATGATCTCAGAATTCTATCTTCTTTTTCGGCTTCCTCTTTCTCATTGAGCTTTCTCAAAATATTTAGATATTCTCTGTGTCCATCAATATATTTAGGTGCTTTCCTGGTAATTTCTTTCAGTAAATTGCGACCTTCAATTTCTTTTCCGCTACTAATTAGATTTCTTGCTTTTACCAAATCTTCCTGTACTCGCATATTTTCAACTTGAGTGACAAGCTTGTCTACACCTGGTTCTTTCAAGGCGTCAGCAGTTCGATAAGCAACTAAAGCAGCTTCTTTATCACCACTCTTATAATACATATGCGCCAAAAGCAACCACATATGACCGTCTTCTGGATTCTTGTCTACATATTCGTTGGCTTTTTTGATACCGTTTTCAAAATCGTTATTAGCTAAATATCCTTCTAGCTCATCGTATAAAGCTTTATTTTTAGCCACTTTTGGCTTCTCAGGTGCCTTAGGCAAATCTTTCTTTTTTTCTTCGCCAGCAGATGCATCAGCAGTTTTTTCTTCCTCGCCTTCGGCTTCTTCGCCCTCTTCGCCTGCAGCTTTAGCAATCTTTGTTTTAGGCTTCTTCTCTTTTTCTTTGGCTAATTGCTCTTCTACAACTTTGCCAGTGTTTTTGTCATCTTGCAAAATGTACGGATTTATAGCTAAAGCTTTCTTAAAAGCCATCTTAGATGTTTCTTCATCACCAAGCTTCTGCTTGCCATAGGCATAAATAACCAGTAATTCTGGATCATCTGGAGAGACGTCTAATTCTTTCTGGACTTTTGCAAGTGTATCTTGAATTAAAGCTGGAGATGCAATTGGAGACTTGACCACAATCATGTGATAAACGCGGCGGGCCTTGTGTAAAGCAGGAGATTTTGGTTGCAATTGCCAGCAACGAGCATACTCCGCTTTGGCTCGTTGTAAATCACCACCTAACAGATAACCACCAGCAAGCATCATGTGGTTATCAAAAGAGTCTTTGACTGCCACAGCTTCTTTAGCCGCTTCTATTAAGCCGCGAACAGCGTCTGAGTTGTCTCTATTTATGGTGACTGCACGACGATAACATGTGCCTACATTATATAGACGCTTAAGATAAATTTTGCCACGACCATCTTTCTTGGCTGCCTGTGTCACATCCCAGAGAATTTCGCCCATTAGTTGGTGACAAGTAGATAATTCTTTTTTCTCTTCTGGCAATTTCCATTCTTTATTAATAGCGGTGCGAAGCTGCTCATAAGCTTCTACCTGTTTGCCTTGTTTGTACAATGCGCGCGCCAATCGATAATTGCTCATTCCATTATCGCGCATGCGCACGCATTTGCGAAACTCGACGATTGCAACTGGAAATTGCCCAGAAATGTCGGCATCATCAGCCATCGCTTCGCGCACTTTATAATCGGTTGGATTTTTACCCATCGCTTTGATGGCATTATCCAGGTTGTAATCGGCAGGCGCGTTATTAGGATCGCAATAAAGCGCTTCTCTATATTCGCGAATGGCTTCGTACCATTTGTGCTTCCCAGCAAGCAAGTCGCCATAACGTAAGTGAGCACTGGAGAGGTTTTGACGAAAAGTATTATTGTTAGGATCGCCATTCAAGGCTGCTTCGTGTTCGCGAATGGCATCGGGCCAAAGCCCTTTAGAACCCAGTTCTACCCCGCGGTTATTGTGCTCCATCGGGTTTGTAGGATTTGGCGTCTGCAAAACGACGCCAGCTCCACCGCCACCACCTCCGCCACCACCTCCAGAACTTCGTTTGGGGCGAGCATCCGAGGTCTGAAGTGCGCTTAGCGAGACCGTTAGTGCAAGAGCGCTCGATAAGAAGAGCTTGTATACGCGAGTATTCACGGGTCAATGTACCGGTACTAAATTGAGTCTAGATAAAATCCTAATACCCATTTTTATCGAATAATGCATTTTTTTGCTGTGAAATTAGGCATTTTGGCGAAAATATTTTTTCCTATCCAAAACCCTATTGACTTCCACTTAAAAAATAGTTAATAATTGTTCATCCTTCTGTAGACCAGCCCCCACTGCCCTTTTCGGGACTCGACACCCTCATATCTTCTATATGGTCAATACCTATACATATAAGAGTGAGATTAGAACCGCTCCCGGCGGGAAAAATGCTATTGCAGCATTCTTTTAAAAGGTGGCATATACTGCAAATTAGGGTGAATCCCATTTTCGACCTGCTCTTGAGCAGATTTACTACGAGGACCATACAATGAAGCTCTTACCCTGCCTTCTTTTACCTGTAATGGCATTGAGTTTTTCGGTCAGCATTCAAGATGCCCACGCTCAGCTACCTCCCACCACCTGGAGTAAGACGGTTCACACACCTGGTGACAATCAATATGGTGGACAACAGCAGGACATGCGCCATCCCGTCAACAACATTCCTATTAATCCAAACTTGCGCTCATCTGGTCCTGCACCAATGGCAGCTCCGGTCTACCAAAAAGCAGCTTCTGGTCCCAAACCAGATATTTCGTTGCAACCAATTCCGGCCGACGAACCAATCGTTCCCTCCGACTTTCCACCTCTTCCCACAGGTCTTGATCTGCCAGGGGTAATGGCTACCACTGCCGGAACTTTCAGCAGTTCTTATAGTGGTTCTAGTCGTGGTAGTGGTGGCGGCGGCGGTGCTCCATCTTTTCAAGGAAAGAAACAAGGCTATGGTCACTTTGCTCCAGGCGCCTTTGAAAAAGGCGGTGGTGGTGGTGGTGGTGGCGGTGGCGGCGGCTACTCAGATGGAGGCGATGACGAAAGCTGGAAAGACGAAGTAAGAAAACCTTTTGGAAAAAGCGTTGAAATGCAACAAGGTTACGGACGCGTAGCGCCTGGTGCCTATGTACAAAACAAAAGTCCTGGATACTACAAAGCTCGCGAAGCGCCACTTGGCGGCAAAGATATAAGTGGTCGAGGCAGCGATACCTTCGGCGCTAATGACGCACCCAGTGCACCAAGCGCTCCTAACTTCAAAGCCCTAGGCAAAGAGCCTCGCTTGCAAAATGACGATGTCTATGGAAGCACACCAACTCCATCTGCTCCAGTACCAGTTTCGCTTTCGCAAGCATCTACTCAAGATTTGTCTTTGCCGGATGACGATTTTGTTAAACGCAAACCTCCATCCAGAGGCAGTCGTTACGCTGGCCGCATGATGAATCAAGTGATGCGAAAAGGAATGATGCAAGGTATGAAGATGATGCGCTTCTAAACCAAAATTATTACCGTTGGAATTATCTAGTCAAATGAGGATTGAAACCAGATGAAAAAGCTATTACTACTCAACCTGACACTCTGCGCAACCGGGCTATCCCTGCTTGCAAGCAGTGGCGAAGCGGCATTCGCTCAGGGTGGTTTCAAGATTCAAAAAAACAAGCTGGACAAAGTTCAGTATTATCATGCTCCACGCGAGATGCAAATCCTGGACGAACGCCCATTCATCAAAGATTTCCGCGAAGCTCCTTCGGCACCAGAAATGGTACCACTACCTCCGGGACCTAAGGGTGCCGGTGGCGGCTATGGCGGCAACGGTGGCGGGGCGGCAGGCGACATCCCTTCTGGTGGTGGCGGCGGTGCTCCCGTTCAAATGGGCGGCGGCGGACCCGCGTACAGAAACGGCAGTCCACAAAGTGCCGGCGCGATGCCTTTACCCAAATCTGGATTTGGTCGCGAAACAAACATACCTGCAGGCGGAATGGCTCCCAAAAGCGCTTTGCCTGACGGTACCAACACCAATCGCCTGGCTGGTCGTATGATGACCCCCAAACAACAGACCGGACCGTCTGGAGTTGGAGCCGCGCCAGCGCGTTCTATGGCTGCCCCCGCGGCGGCGAAAGGACCTGTTGCGGCTAACTACGGCGAAAACTATGGTGCTGGCAACGCTTATGGTTCTGGCGGTGGCGGTTCACGTACCGACACCTTGGTCAGAGGGTCACTTCTGACTAAAGTCAAAGGTAAGTAGGAGTAATCCCGCTTTTTCTAAATGAACTACACCCGTTTTTTAATTTCTGCAGGTTCCCTCCTATTGCTGACAGGATGCCAAATGCTTGGCGGAAACAACTCCGGCCAGACCAGTGGCGGGTCTCAATCAAGCGTTCTAGGTAAAGTGCGACCGAAAATGGATCCTGAGCTATTAGCTCAGCTCAAGCAAGAACAAATGATGAATCAGCAGCAAATGCAAGATGGTGGATTGCAAGACAATTCTAACGCTCAAGGTCGTTTTCTGCCCAATGTATCAATGGACCCTATTTCGGCTGCACTCTCTGGAGCGCCTCAAAGCGGCGATTCAAGCACAGATAGCGACAGTCAAGTAGTTCCGGCGGCACGGGCAAACACAAAGCCCAGTGAAGCCAACCCTTTTGAAGGAGCAGGAGATTCTTCACCTTCAGAGCCTGCCACCTATGGAGCTTACAATGGTTACCAGGGTGGCGGTTCAGTCCCGGCTCCGCCACCAGGAGCAGTGGCAGGAGGACTGGTTCCACCACCACCAGCAGCAGTATCACTCTCCACTCAGGCCAATATTTCTTACGCAGATCCAAACGCTAATCCCTACATGAATCCTTACGCCAACCCTGCTTTGAACCAGTGGGGAATTCCGCCAATGCCCTTCCAACAAGCGGCACCACCGGCGGAGCAGCAACGACCTAGCGGCTTGTTTGGCTCGGGCTCAGGTTCTAGCAAAAAATCGAGCTCATCCGATTCGGACGACGAAGAAAAAGAGAAAAAAGACAATTTCGTTCCAATCCAGCCAACCGGTATGCCCTCTCGCTCTCAGTACAAACAACGCGACGACCTAAAAGTTCTGTGGAACGGAGCATTGGCCACTCAACAATATCAAAACTTAGTCGATGCTGATGGTGACCTGGAAAATAGACTGAAACAAGTTAACGTCGGGCTGCCTCCAGATTCGACCAAGGGCATTTTCAGTGTCACACCTCGCGTTGTAAATTCAGTCTTCAAGCCACAAGACATGGGCAAGAAGAGCACCGATAAAGTACAAAAGCTTCAGCAAGAATTAGTGCAATCATATTATCGATATTTGTACGAATACAATAAATACTCACTTGCCCAGCAGACAGTGTCGGCGCGAAAGCAAGAAGTTGACGTTGCCAATTCAAAAGCAGAAAAGCAAAGAGCAGCAGCAGACCTTGCTAATGCTCAAAACGAAGCCGAATCTGCCAAAGAAGACATGAATACAGCACAATATGAGCTTGCAGCTAACGCCGGTGCGCGTGCGGCATCCACTATCATTGGAAAAGTATCTGGTGTGACACCACCTGTGGCATCACTAGCATCTGCCGAAAGAACAGCCCAACCCGAAGCCAAGAAGAAAGGCGGCGGAATGTTCAATGCCATCGGCTTAGGCGGCATATTTGGCGGACACAAAGAAAATACAAGCAACGACAATTCAGACGACGATGAAAGTCCCGCCCCTAAAGGCAAAGAGATGATTGTCAAAGAGATCAAAGAAAAACCTGCCAAAGTGGCTAAAGCCGATAAGTCAGAAAAATCCGATAAATCGAACAAGAAGAAATCAAAGTCAGAAGATGACGACGATTTAACACCTTCTTCTGCTCCAGAAAAGCCCAAAATGACAGCAAAGACCAGTGCCCCTGCACCAACTCCCGCGACCCAGACTTCGCGCTCGCCCATAAGTTTTGACCTAAAAGAAATAGACATCACCGCTCGCAAATCGATTTTGACAGTGTCTGTGCGTAATTCCGGCTCGGACGATTTTAAAATCTCACCAGATGAAATTTCATTGGCGGAGGGCAACAAGCGCATTTCAGACGCTTCTCTGCGCTCTGAATTTGATTCACTTACAGTCAAGCCAAATGAAGAAGTAAAAGGCAAAATCACCATCCTGGGTAAGCCCTGGAACGATAGACTGACAATTAATATGAGCGACGGGTCCACCACAGTTTCGCTCAAGAGACACTAGTTATGGCACAAAGTTATCAAGTCATAAACTTAAAACAGCCGGTCAAACTCTTTGGCTTCACTATTCGCCAGCTTATTTTTCTTGCCATAGGTATTGGGCTTGGATTTTTAGCCATTAGCAAGGTTCCTGGCGACTGGAAAATAGGTAATCTGCCTGTAGCCCTTTTTGCCTTTATCTTTTGCGTCAGTATTTCTATCGTGGCTGGCTTTTTCACAGATTTAAAACCAATGGCCTGGTGGCGAAACAGCCTTCTGTACCGTTTGGGGCTGAAACAGACCACATACATGCCTCATCCCGAGCCACGAATCCCTTACCCTTCAAGCGATATCGAAGATGAAGAGTCGCCAGAGGACAATTATTTTATCGGCTCTAGACGCTAGTCGAGTGGCCGGAAATGAGGATTAATTGACCTTCCTCGTTTATCTTGGGTACTATTGAGTTAAGGAGTCTTTTAAAGCGAGAAATTAGTGGCCAGCGGAAGTTACTCAGGTGGAAGAAAACGATCTGGGCGCCAAGGCGCCGGTCGCGGCGTGCCTCCTAAACAGAAAGCCGCTCCAGAGCCTGAAATTTCTGGCAAAACGATGCCTTTGAAACCTGGTGACGCTGGCAATAATTTCGTCGCTGGACTTCACAACTTATTGCCTGCAGCGGTTCGAAATGCCCTGCCTTTCGGGGTGGATCCCGAAGATGGGGAAAGTGGTGCAGAAATTGGACCTCCCAAAGATAAACGCGGAGGCAATAGCTGGCAAGACGTTTGCTTCATTCACTCCATTCCTGGCGAAGATGAAGAAGAGGGCGTAGTCGTTCTGGCTGATGGCAGCTTTAGAAAATACATAGCTATCAAAGGCATTAACGTTCTTTTGTACGACGAAGAAGACCGAGACCAGATGGCGCAGCATTTTTCCAATTTTGCCAATTCTTGTGACACGGACATTCAAGTAATAATTAAGTCGAAACACCTTTCGGTGGATGAGTATCTTTCTCGCTATCAGATTCACATCAAGAGCGACGACAGTTATTTGAAATGGTACGCCGAATACACCGACAAGTGGTTTCGCGGAATCCAGGAGCGCAGCTTCGTTCCTGATCGCTATTTTTATATCGTTATAAGTTATCAACCTCCCGACTGCAAATCAGGTTCCGCCTGGTCTGGACGCAGGTCAATTCAAAAGCACGAAGAATATTTAGATTCGCTCAATCGACTGGTTCGCACCGCTTTCGAACAGCTACGCGTAGGCAACTTGCGTCCCAAAATATTGACTAGACGCGAAGTGCGCAATCTTATTTATTCTGATTTGAATCCCAGTTTGTCTCGTCGCGAGCCTGAAGCTCCAGCCTCGAGTCCGACTCTATCTGAAGCTTCTACGCTTGCCGGTTCGGCACTAAAAGTACACGACGAATATTTGTGGCTGGACGGAAAATACATCGGCTCGCAATATATTTTCGAATTGCCACACGACACGTGGATGGGATGGCTTGTAGACCTGCTTACATTAAGCGTTGAATACACACTATCTGTTTTCATACATCAGTGTAACCAGGACAAAGTTAGAGCGGAACTAAAACGAAAGTATCACATTGGCATGGTGGCAAGCACACAGCTTGCAGCACCCGACTTAGAAGCCATAGAAAATACTAATCGAGCAGGAACTGCAATAAAAGAATTCTTGCGCAGCTCGTCTAAAGCTTTTGACATCAGCATGTATATCACCACTACTGCGGACAGTCGCGATGAGCTTTTAGGTAACTTAGACGAAATTAGACGCGTATTTAAAAATAAGTCTGCCAACTTAGACCGCGGTCAACTATTACAATTAGATAGTTGGCAATCCACTCTGCCTGTGGGTGTAGACAAATTGGCTGTAATACACAGAGTGATGTCACCTATAGTCGGAACAGTCTGGCCATTTTTCACAGCGGCGTGCGGAACGCCTGATGGCGTGCCTTTTGGATTTGCTATTGCATCGCGCGAACCAGTGTTGCTCAATCCATTTTTTAGAGGGGCGGGCAAAGACGCGAACAATATGTTCGTTGTGGGAACGACCGGTGCGGGTAAATCATTCGCTGTATCCATGATGATTTTGCGCCTCTTACCGATGGGTGTGCGCTTTGTTTTAATCGACAAAACTGTAGACAAATTTGGTGCATATCGTTTCATCACCGAATTGCTCGGACCAGATTTGTGCCACTATGTAGACCTTGGTCCAAACTCAGGAAATATTCTAAATCCGTTTGATCTGGGACCTGAAGACACTTTGAAGGGTGAGCCTTCGCACGATAAAGTATCAAGTTTACTTTCGCTTTTAGATTTGATGCTTGCACCTGAAGGTCGCGAAGAATTATCAGTTGAAGAAAAATCTTTGTTAGACGGCTTGATTCGCGTTGCTTATATGGAAGCAAGCATGATGGGCAAAGTGCCAATCATGTCTGACCTGGCGCGTATAACTGCTCAGGCGGCCGCTTCCGAAAACGATCCTGTGCAAAGGGAACGACTGGCTCAGTTTGCTCGTGGACTTTCACTATTCACCAAAGCTGGTGCCTTCGGCGGACTTGTAGACGGATACACAAACGTAGATACAGAAAAATTGATGCTCGTGTTCGACACACGCGAAGTGAACGAACCGCGCCTAGAGCGTATCGCAGTTTACATCTTGGCAGATTTCATCAGACGAAAAGCAGCAGAATCAAAAGAGCGCGGCGTGCGATTTGCAGCCATCATAGACGAGGCTTCCACTTTGATGCGCTTCAAAGCGGGAGCGAGACTGCTGGACGATTTATCAAGACGTGCTCGTCACTACGGTATGATGCTAGTTTCAATTACACAACAATTAAAGGACTTTTTCCGTCAACAAGAAGAAGCAGATTCTGTAGTCAAAAACTCACACATGAAAATTCTATTGCGCCAAGATCCAAGCGATCTAAAATTGCTCAAAGATGTGCTCCGGCTGCGCAATGCCGAAGTACACGCCATTGAACAATTCTCCAAAGACGAAGAGAAACGCAAAGAATCTCAAGCGCTATTAATTGTTGGTGCTGTCCATGGCACCATCAAACTGATACCAAGTCCGATGGATTATTGGATATGCACATCCGAGCCCATCAAAGATATTCCGCGCCGTTTGAAAAAAATAGAAGAAGTAAAAAGAAAGGATCCAAAACTGCCCCATACCGATGCTTGCAGACAGGCTGTATACTTCCTGGGACTGGGACACGATAATCAGTAAATGGAAAGAATTTTCAGCTTCAATAAATGGTTCATCCTGTTTTGCGCCCTTTTAATTGTGACCTGGGGTACACTAAAAGTGGTTAGCGATATGGCAATTTGCGAAGAAGCAAATTATCTAGCGCGTTCTATTTTCGCCTGGGAGTGGCCTGATTTGAAAGCAAACGCAACTGTTGATTCGGTTCGCACTAAAGTGATACAACACTCTACCAACGACGCGATTGTAGAGGTATCCGGCAATCAAAGTGTTGCCACCAATGGCGCCACCAGTAATGGAACTTTTTTGGCCCATCTATCTTTCTACAAGCAACAAAATAAATGGATCCTTGGCAAAGTCGAGTTGAAATAGCGGAAACAAAAAATGTACTGGCGCCTGAACAAAATTAGCCCCAAGCAATTTCTACAGCATTATGCCGTACATATCGCGCTTGCAGTAAGCCTTTCCATTAATTTGCTTCAGATCGTCACCCGTCCAAAACAAGATAAATTGCCCCAACAAATGCAACAAAGTTTTGTCATTTTCGCCAAACAAGTGACTTCACACTTGCTTGATACCACTTATCTAACTTTTGTCGATTCCACCGCAGCGCTAGATAGCGAGCTTGCCCCAACCGTCAAAAAATATCTCAAAGAGCGCGGTTTGCTCACTCAAGGCGCTGAACTTTCAGCAATGGCCATTCAATTGAAACGCTCAAGGCAAGTTTGCGCAATCAGATTCGACCGGGTGCAAATGTCCGACCCTACCCCGCAAGGGATGATCCCCTGCACAGTGGCAGGCAAAATTGCCATTCACTCGTCTGATGAATCGGGTCCGCAAGAACAAGATTTTTGCTTTCGTTACCTCATAGGTATTTCAAAAGCAACGCAGCAACCAATAGTAGCTGGGTTTGAAGAGCTTTCGGCCGCGCCTCAAGGAGGTGGCTAATGTTTTCGGGAATCATAGAAGAAATCGGATCAATCGCCAAAGTCGTCACTTCAAAAGATGGCAGTCGCTTTTCAATCAAAGCGATAAACGTTTTCAAAGACATCGCCATGGGCGAATCTATTTCAATTAACGGCACATGCCTCACCGTCATTGCCTGGGACGAAAAAGCCTCTACCTTCGACGTGGAAGCCTCACACCAGACGCTCAGTTGCACCAATCTGGGAACACTTAAAGCGGGCGACCTGGTCAATATGGAAAAAGCGCTCAAAGTGTCAGACCGGCTTGGCGGTCATATAGTGAGCGGCCACGTCGACACGACGGCAACTCTCAAATCAATCAAAGAAGACGGCTTCGCACGTTTTCTGGTCTTTAGTCTAGACAAAAAATGGTCGCCGTATTTCATCGAAAAGGGCTCAGTCACAATCAACGGCATTTCTTTGACCGTGGTCGATTTTCCGCCCCAAGATGACGGCAATTTTGCCTTTTCAGTCTGTCTCATTCCCCATACGCTTGAGGTGACCACCATGAAAAATTTGGCACCCGGCGCTATTTGCAATATCGAATGCGACATCATGGCAAAATACCTGGTCCGATTGTTAGCAGAAGGTTATCTTGAAAACCTTAATAAAGTAGGACAAAATCTTCCAGTTTCTTAATTTCAGAGTTAAATTCTATAGAAATTACCTAGAGGTTTTTGGCTATGGAAACTCGTGTCGCGCTTGAGCCACAACTTACACCATATTCTGAGCATCAGGATGACGTGTTCGACTCAGTTGAAGAGGCGCTTGCCGACATTGCCCAGGGTAAATTTGTTGTCGTTTCAGACGACGAAGACCGCGAAAACGAAGGCGACCTCATTTGCGCAGCCGAATTAGTAACGCCAGAAATGCTCAATTTCATGGTCACCCAAGCCCGCGGCTGGGTCTGTCTTGCTATCACCCAGGAAAAGGCTCGTTCCTTAAACCTTCCATTGATGGTCGAAAACAACACTGAATCGCAACAGACTGCTTTTACAATCACTGTTGATGCAGACAAAAAATTTGGTGTCACCACCGGTATCAGCGCTTCTGATCGCGCCACCACAATTCAAGTAGCAGTAGCTTCAGACGCCAAGCCAGAAGACTTGCGTCGCCCAGGACACATATCGCCACTTGTCGCTCGCGATGGCGGAGTGCTGCGTCGCGCCGGTCACACAGAAGCCGCCGTTGACCTGGCTCGTATGGCTGGTCTCACACCAGCGGGTGTCATATGCGAAATCCTAAACGAAGACGGCACAATGGCTCGCGTCCCGCATTTGAAAGAATTTGCTCGTCGCAATAATCTCAAATTTATAAACATTGCCCAATTAATTGCCTACAGACTGAAGCAAGAACGCTTCGTCAAGCGCGAAACAGTTGTGCGCATGCCATCTGCTTTTGGAGACTTCAATCTTTACTGCTATCGCAACACTTTAGACGATAGCTGCCATCTGGCTCTGGTAAAAGGCGACATCACAGGCAAAGAAAATGTCTTGATTCGCGTTCACAGCGAATGTTTGACTGGCGACGTTTTTGCAAGCCTGCGCTGCGATTGCGGACCCCAACTGGAAGGCGCGCTGGCACTGATTCAAAAAGAAGAATCGGGCGTATTAGTTTATTTGCGCCAAGAAGGACGCGGTATTGGACTAATAAACAAACTGAAAGCATACGCATTACAAGAGCAAGGACAAGACACCGTCGAAGCCAATGAGTCCCTGGGCTTTAAACCAGACTTGCGCGACTACGGCGTAGGTGCTCAAATCTTGTGCGATCTTGGCTTGACCTCAGTCAAAATCATCACAAATAATCCACGCAAAATCGTGGGACTGGAAGGATACGGTCTAGAAATTACTGACCGCGTAAGCTTGCCACCGGCCTGCAATAGCCACAACATGGGCTATTTGCTCACCAAGAAAGAAAAAATGGGACACTGGTTGGACGATATCAAACTGACCACACAAGGAGAAAACGAATAATGGCGCAAGACAAACCAAATGTCATCGAAGGCAGCCTGATTGGAACTGGTCTTAAGTTCGCCGTCGTTGTAAGCCGCTTCAATGATTTCATAACAAATAAATTGCTTGAAGGGTGCATAGATTCTCTCAAAAGACATGGCGCAGATTGTCAAAACATAGACGTTATCTGGTGCCCCGGCGCCTTTGAAATTCCACTTGTAGCCAGAGCCGCTGCTGAAACAACTAAATATGATGCAGTAATTTGTCTTGGTGCAGTCATTCGTGGCGCCACTCCCCACTTCGATTATGTCTCTGCTCAAAATGCCTCTGGTATTGCAAGCACAAGCGTCGAAACGGGCGTGCCAACAATCTATGGCGTTTTGACCGTGGACTCAATCGAGCAAGCAATCGAGCGCGCCGGCACCAAAGCTGGCAACAAAGGTTGTGATGCTGCAGTTGCCGCTATTGAAATGGTCAATGTTTTGACCAGCTTGAAACGCACAAATACAGCTAAAGTCTAAAAAACAATGCGTCTGCAAGCCGATAAAAGTTACCTTTCTGCAGAACACATAGAAAAAAGACACTATCTGATCTTAGAGAGATTTATTCACCATTTGTTTGACAAACTTTCCGTCTAACTAATTGGCTTTGCGACGAGCTTTAGCTTTTCGCTCTTTTAAAAGAGAAACTAATTTTTCTTTTTGCTCAGGTGAAAGAAGAGCTCTTATGTCTAGCAATAATTTGATTCGACCATTAGAAATTTCAGAACGCAGACTGTTTATTTGAGTCTGTTTCGCCATAACTTCCGCTTCGGCAGGGTCTGGCTTCAACTGAAATTCTTGCATATCTTCTAAATAGCCAAACAAAGTCTTGAGCCGCACGCGCTGAACGTCTTCGAATTCTTTTGCCATGTGGCGAATTTTCAATTCCTGATCTTTACTAATTCCAGCTTCTCGATAAATATCGAGCGGATCGGCACTAGCAGCCGATGTGAGCGAATCGCGTACTGGTGCATCGTCGTTAGCTTCTTGTGCTTGCAACAAAAGATTCGAGCCCAAAACTAAACATGACAGATTCAAAGAAACAACTGTCGACAAAAATACCTTACGCTTCAAATTACTCACTCCTCTTACATTCGAATTTCGAATCACGAGTTATATTCTATTCCATTCTAGGGCTGAAAAATGCAAAGCCCACGGTATAAAACCGCGGGCTTTTTTGCTGCATCATTTCGCGTTGAGCGCCTCCTAAACGCCTCGTCCGCCTTGACTGAGTATAATTGCTTCCCCAAACCCTTATACTCGTGTGTTTCCGTTTTTTCCCCTGTCAATCCGCGCTTTTCAGCGCTCCCAAAAATCTGTATGTATTGATTGTGCGCGTCCCACTAGTTAGGGAACTGAACGCTACTGTAATATGTTGGATATGTCAGTGCTTTTGCTTTGCCAAAAGATGACGAACTAGAGCATGTAAAATAAGACTCTGACAAAGATGTATGCTTCATCTGGCGTGCACCTGCTTTCTTCTTGAGGCTGCCCTTTTCGTCGCCGCTCACGCGAGCCATTTGGGCGGTGGAAATGAAGCTGGAGCTAGATGTATGCATTTTAAGTGTACCTCTTCTTTGTTGAATAGTGCTCAAAAGACCGGGAACGTGACTTGGTCCTTGCGGAGCGATTTGTGATGATATTGTTTTGCGAGCTGTTGTTTTGTTTAGAACGTCCTTCCAAGTAGTCTCTGGAAGTAAACACAGTGGAAATGGAGGGGGACCAACGCGGTCGTAAAGTGTACCTGAATTTTGTCCCTGTCCTGGCGCTTGAAATTGGACTTGATTGGCTTGCGCTGTTTTCAGCATGCCTTGCTGTAGACATACTTGTTCTGTCAGTTTACTTAGCTCCTCCCTACTTTGTGCCGACAGCCCTAGCGCTGTCTGTGGTGGCATACTAAAATTACGTTTTTGTAAGTCTGGATATTGCGCCATAATTTCTGGCGATACTGCGGGCGATACCGCTTGAGACGTCGCATTAGCGTTTGCATTTGCGTTTGCCATCTGCCTTCTAGCCAGTTCTGCGCGTGTCGGCAGTTTGAGCTCCGGTAATAGTTTGGGGCTCGATGCCGCTACAGATTTGGATGAAAAAGCATCGCTTGAAAGATTAGTCCGTGGCCTTCCTTGGGGGCTCGTTTTCTTAGGGATACCATTTATGTTATTGGGCTGACTTGAAAGCGTATTCAAGCTTTGTTTTAAAAACGATACGGTATCAGATGTGGTTCTATTTGCTCCTTGTGCGTATGCCACATTCCCTGCAAAGAAGGAGGTGGACGCCGCCAAAGACAAGCTTAATAGTGCTACTGGTCTCGATACCATTTCATTCTTTCCCGTCTACGCCATTTGCTCTTTAGGCAAGTTGAAGGTTTAAAAACGCCATGTCCTTCAACACACTCAATGTAACTCAGGTGAAAGGGGTGTGTCACTGGGAAAAGTACGCAGACCAAAAACTTTTTGCAAGACAAAAAAGCCCAATTTCAGGGACTTTCCACACTTCGAGTGGGGAATTTACGAGTAAATTGCTATTGCGCTTGAGCTACTACCGGCTCTATTCGACGCACGATACCCAAAGACCCGTCAACCTCAACCAGGGTGCCGTCTTCCCAGGCTTCAGTGGCTCCAGGAATGCCAGCGACACATGGAAGTCCATATTCGCGTGCAACAAGCGCCCCGTGCTGAAGTACGCCACCAACCTCTAGAATTACGCCAGCCGCATTCACAAATAGCGGCGTCCAACCAGGATCGGTAGCTCGGGCCACAAGAATCTCGCCCTTCTCAAATGGCTTCTCATCAGGGCTTCTAAGGGTCTTCACACGACCACGAACCACACCAGACGATATCGGAATACCAGCCACTTCGCCAGCCCCTACAGGTGGTGCAGGCAAACGCGGAATAAATCCACGCGAATCTATGAGTACTGGAAATTCAGTCACACTCTCAAGTTTCTTGCGTTCTTTGCGATTTGCTTCTACTAGAACTTTCAAATCTACCGACTTGTCTTTGATGCCTCTATCCAATTCAGCTATAGTCAAATCGAAAACATCATCGACTGCACGCAAGCGACCCATATCGACTAGGTCCTCGCCCTCTCGACGCAGGCGCAAACGCAGCAGGTGCAGTGCATATATAAGATAGTACTTGTGTGTTTCTCTAATTCCGCCGATAGATTCCACAATCTTATATAAGGATTTGAATTCTTGTTTAGCAAACCAATTTTTACGACCGACTTCTTCACTTAATTGAACGAAAGTCTCGCGACGCTTACGCTCATTTTCGGCAAAGCGAGCTACCTGGCTGTGCTCTGGATTTTCAATCGATTGTTTACGCATCGATATCATCAAATCAACCAGCATTTGCGCGTCGTCATAATATCTTGGCGCGGCAATATCAACTTCGGCAGGTCCGCGGAAACCATAATTTTCTAAAAATGCCCACCACGCTTTCTTGAACTCGGGCGAAGCGTCAGTTGCAAGCCACGAATTAAAATCGCCAGGCGCATTTTCTGGCAGCAATTGGGATACCTTATATAGATCAAGCGACATCTCGGTAGTTACATTGCCTGGCAAAGCCAGCTCAAGGCGGTCCAACACCTCTTTGGACTGACCTTTTGCCAGTTCTTTCATGCGCGTTAATGCAATGCGCGACGTGACCACAAGTGGCACACAATGCATAAAAACGAGTTCTGCCACCATTTTGAGCAAACGCTTGGTGAACTCGGGCAATGGCTTATTTGAATCAGCCAGTTTTTGCGCATCAAATTCAAATCGCTCAAGCGCCACTTTGAGATCCATCAAAGATTTTTGCGGTTGCAAGCGTGCACGTAATATACGCGGAGCCACAAGTGGAGCCACGGTTGCCAGTCTAACCGGCACGAATCCTAAAAGCGGGTTGTTATCTTTATATGTATCTTCGTCCAGCTCGCTTATTATTTTGCCAGCAAGCGGATCCATGTTGGAGAAAAGCTCGATGAATTTCCTCTTGCCTGCAAGTGCAAGCAAAATAGACACATTTACATAAATGCGTCCATTACCCAAACTGATAATGGCGCCCTTGGAGCCAGCTTTGAAGCGAGCCAGGTGTAAAATATTGCTTACTGCCGAAGGCACATAAGACAAAACAGATGAACCCATGGTCGACATTGGCTTAGGCATTCCTTGCGCAGCAATGGTCAAATCCAAATACAAACGCTTACGCTCACCTGGTCCAGTCATCATATCTGGTGGCAATGGAATAAAAGTGGTGATTGGCCTTGCTTGAAGCAAATACAATTTGTCGTTAGCAAATGCCCACTCAATGTCTATGGGCTTCTTGTAAATGCGCTCGACTTGTTTGACCAGCAATGCAAGCTTGCCTACGTGTCTGTTATCGAGCGTAAATTCGCTTGTTCGATGATTGTCTTTTATCTCTGTACCTGAATCGGTGAGCCAAATAGAGGACTCTTTGGGGCCGAGTGTTTTCTCGAGAATGCTCATCGAGACTTTGTTTACTCGATAGTAATCTGGCGTCACAAGCCCGGCTACAACCGACTCACCCAATCCCCAATTAGCATTGAATACAGCTTCGTCCAAATTGTTGTTCATCGGATTCATTGAGAATCCAACACCTGAAACTTCGCTTGCAATTTGCTCTTGAACGACAACAGCGATTTTAGGATCAGTTATATCGAACCCATGTTGGCGCTTGTACACAACGATGCGCAAATCGAGACAACTGGCGAAAGCACGAGCAATGGCGTCTTCCATTGAGGTGTACGTGACACCAAGGATGGTTTCATAGCCACCGGCAAAAGACGAGCCCTCTAAATCTTCTTCAGGCGATGAAGAGCGCACGGCGTACTGCTTTCCTCTAAATGAGCCATCGAATTGAATTTGCGAAAACGCTTTTTCTAAAGTCTCTTTCTGCGCTTCATTTAATTTCAGTTTGGTCGCAAGCTTCTTGAGCTTTGCACATTTCTTGTCAAGATCGCCATTATTGGCATTTGCCGATTGCAAAAATTGTTTCCACTCTTCGGACTTTTTCAACTCCTCTAGCCAAGAGCTGAAGAATGAAACTGTCAGTACAAACCCGGGCGGGACTGGCAATCCAGATGCAGAACCGGCAATGAGTGAATATCCCTTACCGCCTACCTGGCTTAACTCTGCAGTTTTTAAGATGGTTCCCGGAAACAAATAGAAGTCCATTGCGGCTCCCCTTATAGTGTGCCTGCACGTGTTACCTGTGAGCAAAAGATAGCACTAAATGGGCGTCCTGATAGAATCCAAGAGTATTTTTTGCAAGGAATCTTGAGCTGTTTATAATTGGATTATGAAAGACGCCCAGGATCTAATCGAACTCACCTGTAAGAAATACGCCGAGTGTAAAAGCTACAGCGACATGGGTGTTGCATGCACTGATAACGCACCAGCCGTGAGAGACATCCGCTTTAAAACGGCTTTTGAGCGCGATGATCGGTTTCGATTTGAATTCAGACAATATCACCCACACCTGGGCAAATCAGGTCCCGACCTCATCTCTGTCGTTTGGTCAAATGGAACTCGACACACTCTTGCGGGCGCACCAATTGGACAAAAAGATTATGGCCACTTGAGCGGTCCGGTGAGCGGCGCAACCGGCATTTCAGCAGCATCGGTCATACACATCCCCTCTTTGTTGATGCCGGATTTATTTGCTATCCGTCCGATTTGGATCGAACTAGAAGGAGCGCGCATTCAAAGAGAGGAGATGCTTGGTGATACAAAATGCCTGGTGTTAAACGGCTTTCGAAGAATAACCGAGTATTCAGTTTGGATCGATTCGAAAGAATTTTGCATAAGAAAAATAGTTTCAACAATGCGAAACACTGCATCTGGAAGCGAAGAGATGAGTCAGGACTTAAGCGACATGGTCACTACCTACAACTACTCGCAAATTAATTTCGATCAGACTATCGCAGAGTCAGATCTAGAGCCGAATTTTCCTGAGGAATAGCATTGAGCTACCCGACAAAACTTTTGCGTCTGGGCGTATCCAAATAATCGACGCGCTCACTGGGAACCTCGAAGAAAAGCTTCTCGAGCTCGAAAGAGCCTACTTCAGATTGAAAGTCGAATTCAGCTTCTGTAATTGGCACCACCCAAAGGCACTGCACAAATAAATCCTCCAACTCCATCATTTCTAACTTTGGTCCGTCCAGATATGGATAAGTGATTAGTCCGTAAGTGCACTCGGATTCATCCATCCACGGTCGTTCGAATGGAATGCAGTGAGAGAGCGCGATTCGCTCATTGGTTCTATGATAATGCGCAAGATATTGAAGTAACTCCACATGATTGCCAGGTCCACTTTTGTAGGTCGAGCGCTCCGGCGAAAACAAATGCAGCTCGATAAGCTCGTTTTGGTGCCGACCTTTTGGAACGGCAGGAGTCATGTCGCTCTTTTCCCACATGCGACAAGTTGTATAAGTCCACACGTTGCGCGGCTCTCTGGGCTCGAACTCGAAGATTCTGAAATCGCTCGGCAAGTCTTTCAGCGTGTCATCAAGCCACTTGTGCACTTTTGGTTCGATACCAAAAGTTTGTTGATAATGCTGACGAATTTGAGTTGGATAGTCGGGTGAGGTCAAACTGTGATTTCCACTCCAGATTAGCTTTTAAGACTATACCTGCAAGACCGCGATTTCAATAGAAATTTCTGTACTGATTATTACTTAATCCGTACAGAATATTATTTCAATGCTAAATTAGGAAGGTGAGCATGTGGAGAGTTCGCAATGAATAAGAAGGCGATTGAATCAACTGCGCTATGCTGCTTCGACGACGTTGAAAAAACTTACGTGGTCAAATCCTCGTTGTCCGACCGCGTAATCGGCGTGGCTAGAACAGAGCTCGAGGCATGGAAAATTTTCAAGGAAATCCTTCAGGAAACATACGTGGCTTACCTTGAGGGGACGTTGGTTGAATACCAGAAGCCGGGCAGACCTGCAAAAGGAAATGTGCAGCTTCATGCCGAGATTCGCCCCGAGGTCAAGGAAAAAATCGAGAAGAGGGCTAAAGAGCTTGGAATTTCTCAAGGCGATGTAATTGGTTACCTTTCCGCGGTTGAAGACGCAAAGACCGACCTTGAAAAAAGATATAAAAAGCTCCAGGTTAAAATGCAACGTCAACGTAAGTAGCTCAACGGGAAAACCAAAAATCTGCTAAGTTATATTTTGGGCTTGTTTTAGGAAACCTTTGGCATAATCCGGGCTGAGGATTTTTCATGATATTAAAACGTCTGTGTCTAGGCAATGGTATTGCCCTGTTAGTCACTTTTTTAACTTTTGCAACACCAGCAAGTACGCACAACAACGGCGTGAGCATGGGCTATATCGCCGAAATGAAATCAAAATACTTTCTGCTCGATCCGAATGGAAAAGTCTTGAAGGAGTTGAATTGCATTTATGCTGCACCATTTTCAGAGGGACTTGCCTTAATTCGAAAACCCAGCGCTCCAAATACTCTAGGAGCGATGATGAACATTCCGACGGGCGATGAAAACTCAGTGTTCATCGACGTAAACGGAAATGAACTCAAGACTCCTGAGTTCAAGAGAGCCAATCCATTCCACGAAGGTATCACCTGGGCTGAAGCCAGCACTTTCAATCATTTCTTGATGGACAAGACAGGAAAACTGCTAACCAAAGTTAACGACGATTGGATTGTCGATGATTTTTCGGAGGGATTAGCGCCGGTATGGCTCCAGCGGGAAGAGATGCGGAATTTATATATCGACCCGACTCTTCTATCTAATCGATGGGGATTTATAAATACAGCAGGTAAAGTGGTAATTCCGTTCGAATTATCATACGCAAATGGTTTTCATGAAGGCGCCGCCTCAGTAAGAGATAAGAAAGGTCTCTGGTTTCTTATAGATAAAACTGGAAAACAGCTTGGAGACAAGTATGACGATGTCGATAGCGTAAGCGACGGTATGGCAAAATTTAAAAGTGGCACCAAATATGGTTACTTAAATTATCTTGGAAACCGAGTTTTACAAGCTCAATATATAGAAGCCAGGGATTTCGCAGAAGGGCTGGCAGCAGTTAGAGTTAGTGACAAATTTGGCTTCATAGATAAAAGCGGCAAAGAGAAAATCTCACCTCAATTTCTAGATTCATTGAAGTTCAGTGATGGCTTGTGTCCTGTCCAAACCTCTGAAAAAAAATGGGGGTTTATAGACCAGAACGGAAAACTGGTTATTCAAGCCACTTTCGACGAAGCTCTTCCTTTCTCCGGTGGCCGAGCTCTCGTGCAAGTAGCAGAAAGTATTGCGTTTATTGACAAGACCGGAAAATTCATAATTGCGCCTAAATATGACACGGCATCTTCTTTCAGGAATGCTAGAACAATAGTCACATTAGGCTCGCCAGAAGAAAGAAATAAGACAAAAGCGAGAATGGAGGAATGGAAGAGGGAAGAGGAAGCAAAAAAAGCCAAAGGCAATTCAGCAGAAATAGCAACTCCACCCAAAGCCACCTTCTTAGAACTAAGTAACGGAAAAGGCACCCAGACCACGTTAGCGCGCGGGCTGTCGCCCGACGAAAAATATTTCCTGGAAAAAATCTCTGTTATATTTACGCAAACGGATCATCCTACAGAAAAATTGATTCTTTCAAGACGGTCAGATGAAGAACGTCTTCAAGAATACTCGGCAGATTTCGATACCACCCCCGTAGAAAACTCTTACACCAATAGCACCTATATAAACGATTATTGCTGGGCACCGGATTCAAAGAATTTCGTTTATGCCGCAGCTGACAATTTGTTTTTTTGCAACGTTGAAACCAAAGAGAGAATTAAATGGCAAGACAGACATTTGAAGTCTTACAATTTGTGCCAATATTCGCCAGATGGTCGCTTCATAGCAGTCGGAGGTGCTCAAGGCGATAAGTGGAACTCCATTCATGAGTTGATGATTCTCGATGCGAAAACCAGAAAAATTGTTTTCCATCCAGATATTTACTCTGTAGCTTGTATCGCATGGACACCGGATAGCTCGAAGATTGCAGTGAGATTTGGTCCTCAATGTTTAAAAATTCTGGACGCTAAAAATAATTTTGCGCCTTTGAATCTCATTCAAAAAGAGTTCGGAGAAATCGTTTATTCGCCAGATGCAAAATATATTGCATCGAGCAGATTCAACCAGATAGACATTTTTGACACAAATGGAAATCTGATTGAGGAACATCCTTTAAACCAAGTTGGTAACATTACATGGACAGCTGACTCAAAGCAGATTCTATACACAACAGATCTTTTATGGAACAAAACCTGCGCAACACTAAAACTAAATCTACAGCCAATTGCACAAACTGCACCGTTAGCCTCGAAGCCTTCAACCTCTAGCAACGAGCAATTCATAACGACTTTGCCCAAATTCGGAGTGATGGATCTGAAGCAGCATGTGCTTATTCCATTCGAGTACTTCTCGATACAACCAACTACAAATAGTGACTTTAGAGCTGGTTCATTCGACAAAGCCAATCCTGGAATGTCTCCGTCATCAATTGCACTTATAGACAAATCAGGTAACATCAAAAATTTTACGACACCGAAAGGCCTATTAGCAGTTCAACCGGCTGGACAAGTACTCGTTGTTAAAAAGGACGAAAACGTCTATCCCGAGATCAAGGGCAAAGAAATTTTCGGATTATGCGATTTGCATGGAAATATAATTGTTGAGCCTAACTATGAAGATATAGCCTACACTGATGAAAAGTGCATCTTACTGACCAGTCGAAACCAGACAGTCGACATCTTCAATTGTAAAGGCGTCAAAACAGGTTCAGTTCCAAAAGAATTTTACTTAGCGTATTCTCCAACCAGATCAAAAAACCTTCAACTCAGCGAAGGCTTGATTCCGGTTAGATCCACTGATTTTCAGTCAAATGGGTTTTGCGATATGCAAGGTAAGGTAGTTGGAAAAAATAGTAGACACACAACCAATTTTTCAGAAGGACTTGCGTCTCTATCTTTTTACAAAAAGCCAACTCAGTTTATGGATAAATCAGGAAAAATATTGTTTGAAACTGACTTAGAATGCTGGTCTGGATTCCGTAGTGGATTTTGCGTCGGTTGCAACTCTCAACGCAAATTTGGAGTTATAGATAAGACAGGCAAAATCATTTTAGAACCTCAATTCGATTGGCTGAATAATTTGAAAGAGAATCTTTTTGCCAAATACACCGCCAATGGAAAGGATTGGGATAGCCTCGAGATAATTGATTCAATCGGAAATGTAGCGTTTAAACTACCTGCTGGAACCTCGTACATAAGTGAATTTAACGAAGGGCTTGCACCTTTCTGCATAAATGGACCGACCAGAAGAAGCGCTCCAGACAGAGGAAGCGGTGTACTATGGGGGTATATAGATAAGACGGGAAAGGTTGTCGTAGAGCCCAAATATATGGAGGCATCACCTTTCGAAAATGGTTACGCGCAAGTGAAATTGCAGCAGAATAACAAATCAGCTCGGGCTGGACTTATCGATAAACAAGGAAAATTAGTTATCCAACCTGAATACGATTCGCTCAAAGCACTTCCCGACGGAATTGTGATTGCAGCGAAGCCCTCGACTGTAAATTTCAGTCCACTTGACTGGAAATCAGCAACTAGAAATTTCGGAACAGATAAGAAGCAACTATTTTACGGACTCTTGAAAGATTACGATCTGATTGGAATGCCTAAGACCAAGTTGGTAGAGCTGCTTGGGATGCCCAAACATCCCAATGATTCAGTTGAAGAAGATTTTCTTGCATACTCATTAAAAGCTACAGGCTGTATTAATGAGCATGTCTGGTTTGCAGTCAAATTCGAAAATGGTAAAGTCAAAAGCTGGCGTGTTTCACAAGGAATGTTCGGCACGAATGACGGATGGATTACCGAAAATGTTGTCTATGAAGATTTTCCTTCTGAAGCGAACGAGCACAAAAATATTTTGTCACCAACCAACGGTCGAAAAGCAATTCCAAAAAACAGCGAAAAAACAATACGAAATGGAAACTAAAAAGCCAGACCCCAACAATCACTTCATTCCTGCTCGTCCGTCAGACTTCGTTATCAAAGCGGCACAGGCGGTCATTCGCGCGCAATTGGCGATGACCAACAAAGTAATAATTGACGAAGAAGATATAGACAGACTACGTGCGCTGCCTAAAGATGCTGGACTCGTGCTGGTTTCTAATCACGCAGACGAAATGGACCCACGCGTTTGTCTTGATCTTGCGCGTCGATGCGGAAAACGATTCATGATCATGTGTAATCGTGAGGCTTTCAATGAAAATTTCGGTCTTGCTGGCAAAGCACTGCAAAGCCTTGGTTACTTCTCGGTTAATCGTGGCGCACACGATATCACCGCAAAAGACTACGCTGTTGACCTCGTCAAAGCTGGCAAGGATGTCCTTGTCATGTTTCCCGAAGGCGAAATATTTTACTTGAACGAAGTGATACAGCGCTTTCACGCAGGCGCAATTTCAATTGCAATGGATGCAGTGGTGTCGCAAAGAAAAGCGAATCCCAACTGGTCAGCATATTTAATTCCGATGGCGATTAAGTATCACTATCCAGAATCAATTGAAGATATTTTGAGTCGTCGCATGACTCGTATGGAAACGCGGCTCTCGCTGCCAAAAATGGACGGTACGCTAATCGAGCGATTGCGTCGAATTCAACAAACCCTTTTGCATCGCGAACAAAAAACATATGGTATCAATCTTGACCATTCATCTGAGTCCGACCTGGGACAAGAGATTTCGCAGACTCAAGAAGCGCTTCTTCAGATGATTGAAGAGAAACATCAGAAAAAGCTTTTGTCGCAAAAAAACCTGATCGATCAATCGTGGCAATTAGGTGCTGAACTGCGCGAAATGAACTTCCCGCAAAAGATGAAAGAGTTAGACGACTTAAAGATTGTCGAGCACATGGTGAGCTGGCGACCTGGATACTATGGCACTGGCAATTCGCAAGACCGCATAGCGGAGGCGCTTTTAAAACAAGAGCGCGACTTGTATAAAATTAAGCGTCCGCAGCAATTAGCCAATCGCAATGTTTATGTCAAAATCGCTGAACCGACAAATCTAGGTACGTTTGCGGATCAATATCAAACAGATGCGCATGGATTGCTGAGCAATGTGACGTCGACCTTACATGATCAGATTCAATCCATGATTGACGAATTGGTCCGATTAATTGCTAAATGAAATTTTCTTTTGACATTTGCCTTTTTAGCAAAAAAGTTGAACGTAAGTATTACGGGATGTTTTGCTTATGGTTGGCCCCAAGTGACTTTAACCCCACTTCTTCATTTAGGGTGTTTGGGCTTGGTACTCTGTTTTTAAAATCCGAAAAGATTTAAGTCTCTCGAATTTTCGAATTAACCATCCGACGGAAAGACAAAGTGCGCTTTGTAAATCGCATCCATCCAAAGTTTGGCACCTTGCTTGGACCGTGCATCACTCCAGCCAAAGCGGTTTTTGTAATACTGTGCCAGTTGTAATTCAGCTTGTGGATACAACACTTTCAATCTATCGTACTGAGCTTTATAGACTTTGCTACCCTTTGACCATTTCTTTAGTCCGCGCTCAATTCTATCCCTGGTATTATATCCGGTGCCCATAGACCAAGGTCGATAAACAAGATCCATCCACAAATATTTCACATCGGCATGCACGCGCCCAATGGCATTTAGCGTTCCTTGATCTGTTGAAGGAATACCTACAATTGAATCGAGCAAGACTGCAATTTCTCTAAGCGGACCTTTGGGAATTAATATGGTCGTGTCTTTTACATCTGGATGAAAAGCAATTCTTGCAACAGGCTCGGTTTTTCCACTAATTCCAAATACAGCCCAGTCACCTAATGGCGATGCTGGATGATTAGTATCTATGCTACAAGTAATACCGTCTTTTTCGGCTATCCATGGACTGGTCCAAGTATCCAATACTAATTCTTGCGAGCCTTTCTTATCTGCGACTTCACTTCCACCATTGGTGCGCAAGATACCAAAAGTTTCCTCCTGACTCAATTTTTCAGGAACGCGAACAAGTGTGTGCATGTCGCCACGCCAACTGTGAGTGTATTGAGAAACTACAAATCTATTGCCATTGAATTTGTTTTTTTGAATATAGACGAAACTAAATCCATCTTTGTCTGGGATGGTTTCTATCGCACCATCTTTATGCCAAAGTTCGACTTGACTGTTTTGACACAAAATAACGGATTTAACTTTGTCTTTGACCTCATCGCCCGCTTCCCATATACGAGGAGTATTGGCTTTAAATGCGGCTTTTGCAATCTCAAGTGCCATCTTGCCTTCTGGAGTGTTTGCGCCAGAAACCAGACGAGGATAATCGTTTCCTTTGGCAACAGATTTTTTCTCTGCTAGTGCCTCACTCGGATTTATCGACAATAAAAGTGACAACGCCACTAAAGCACCAAGTGCAGTATTGATCAATCGACAGTTATTTTTCAATTGGTTTCTTTGCCACTAAATCAACTACGAAGGCACGACCGTCATGCATTCCTTCATCTAGAACGGCTTTACGCTCTTTAATTAGGCAGATTTTCCAGCCTTCGAAATTATTTTTGAGGAATTTTTTGTCGTACATGCAAGAAAGATCTTTAGGACCAAATCTAGTTTTCAATTTTAAATGCGACTTAGCAAAGCCTTCGACTATTATCGAACCGCCCGGCTTGATGGAGTCTTTCAGTATTGTGAAAAACTTTGACGTCGTTTCATTATCTTGCGGTTGAAAAAATATAACCGCAACAGCATCATAATTGTTGGGTTTTAAATCGACTGTGGATGCGTCACTTACAAAATAATTGATCGAAACTTTTTCTTCCTCGGCAAATTTTAGCGCTTTATTTTTGGCGACATCGCTTACATCAAAGGCATCGACTTGCCATTTTTGCTTGGCGGCGTAAACCGCGTTACGTCCCTCGCCTTCAGCCGGAAGCAATAATTTGCCTGGCGTCAATTTATCTAACTGCGCAGCAAAAAACACGTTGGGCTTTTTGCCAAATAAATACATTTTGCGATCGTACTTTTTATTCCAAACCGCTTTTTCATCACGCGGCGAAACTTTTTCGCCCATTTTTTCTAAAGCGTCTTCTGCACGCAAAGGCGCACCAAGAGCCAGAAATGAAAAGGCTAGTGCGAATGCTTTACGTCCAAACAAGGCGATAGCCCACTCCACGCACGGTGAGAATGTGATTGGGTTGGCTTGGATTTTCTTCCAATTTTTCGCGCAAATATCTTATGTGCACATCTACCGTTCGGCTTTCGCCCAGGAAGTCTGAACCCCAGACTTGCGAAAATAACTGGTCACGCGAAAAAACGCGATTAGGCTGGCGAGCAAGCGCCAACAACAACTCAAACTCTTTAAAAGTAAGATCAATATCGCGCTCTGAAACTTTTACGGTGCGACTTTCTGGATCTATAGATAGTTCGCCAAGCTTAATTCCGCCTGTTGTCACTTGCACTTCTGGCGCTTCGCGCAAATGCGCTTTGACGCGGGCAACAAGCTCGCGCAAACGAACTGGCTTTGCAATATAGTCGTTGGCGCCAAGCTCAAGACCGACAACTGTGTCAATTTCGGATGTGCGAGCGGTCAACATCAATATTGGCGTTTTCTTGTCTGTAGAGCGAATACGTCTGCAGACTTCATAACCGTCGATACCTGGCATCATCAAATCGAGAATAACCAAATCGGGCTTCTCTTTGGTAATGAGGTCCATCGCTTTCAGTCCGTTGTACGCCAGAAAGGTCACAAACCCTTCCTGATTCAGGACGTACTGAATCGAATTGGCAATATCTACTTCGTCATCAACTATGAGTATTTTCTTCATTTGTCCTAATTCTATAAAATTGCTGCTAACAATCACATTCTTTTGGATCTGTCTAATTTAAAATTGAGATCTGACGTCGTTAGTTTGGGTTTATATTTTTCGATTATGCGGCTTTTCGGGCGCTACAACTCTATCACCAAATTTACCTCCATTTTTAGCCTGAGCTTGGCATTAATTACAGGCGTCTTTGCAATGCCCGCGTTTGGCGATGACGAGGAAGAAGACAGCACCGAGGCGGCGCAAGAAGTCGAGACCAAGAAGCCAATCAGAGGTCAAGTGCAACAAGCAACTTACCGAATGGTCGCTCAAAGTTTTTATCCGCCAATGCTCCATCCTATTCGAGTCGGAATTCACAGACAAGTCCCCTGGGCACGTTTTGCCGTTTGGACACCTGGAGCTGTAGTGGTCGACGGCAGACCCGTCTGCGCTCTCAAGCCCCAAACTGTTTACAACATTACCCCTAGCGGAATCACTGAGCTGGCGACCGGTCGCAGCTTTCCATTGGCTCGAGACCGTCGTACTTATATAACAAGTCCCGATTTTCGGGTCTGGACTAATAACGGTTGGTGGAGAGGATGTCTTGAAATCGTCGTGGTCAACGGCAAGCTCAATGTCATTAACTTGCTCGACCTGGAAGATTATCTACTTGGTTGCGTGCCAGCCGAAATGCCACCCAGTTGGCACTTAGAAGCACTCAAAGCACAAGCGGTCGCAGCTCGAAGCTATGCTTGGGCGCACATGGGACCTTCCAAGAGCAAATGGTACAAGAGCACCGGTTACGACCTGGTTCCAAACGTGAGCGACCAAATGTACAAGGGCCTTGCCTGCGAACAACCATCAACATTTCGAGCTGTGCGCGAGACTCGCGGCATCGTGCTCAAAAACTCGGGCATCGTCAAAGCCGGATTTTATCGAGCCACTATAGGTGGAAGCAACAAAACAAGCGACGAGAATTTAAATATCAAAAAGCACGTTGTGTCCAACCAGAAATTGGAAACTATCACAGGCGTCTCGGACATTCTTGGTGTAACTGTAAAACAATGGCATCCAAACGGATTTGCAACAGCCATTCAAATTATGGGACGAAACGGCTCCAAAGACGTAAACGGTCTAGTCTTATCCAAAATGCTCGGTCTCACTACAGCAGGAATTCTCGATGTTAGCGAAGCTGGAGAGAGCTGGGTCTTCACTTGTCGGGGCAAGGGAAATGGTGCACGCGGTCTGAGCCAACACGGCGCAAACCTGCTCGCCAAGCGCGGATGGCGCTTCGATCAAATACTTTTACAGTACTATCAAGATTCAAGCGGCAAATTGCAGCTCGACTATCTAGATAGATATAGAGCCGAATCTTATGCAATGCCAGGTAACTAAATGAAAATGACCGACCAAAATCAGAATCAAGAAGACCAAGTAAAGATCGAGACAGATTTCTACGAACGCACTGCAAGCTCAAACACATCGTCTGGCTTGACAAAATGGTTGAAGCGCGGACTACTTACACTAGTTCTGGGTAGCATCATATTTGGTATCGTGCAAGCGGTCTCATTCTTTGTCAATTTCAAAACGAATCAATATTTGCGCAACGTATCCATTGTGTTTCAAAAGCCTTCTATGAGCGGCACTCAAGCACTAGTCGATGTTGAAGTGGCGAACTACAACGCAGTCGATGTCAAAAATCCCACTTTCGATTATGTGTTAACCGGTGCCGATGGCAGCGAATTTGGCAAAGGTGAATTACAAGTTCAAGGCGTGATTCCCGCAGGCGACATGCGCGTCTTCAATCAAGTTGCTCTAGCCAAAGTTGTTGGCAAACCATCACGCATGAAAGCAGATTTGAAGAATGTCGAAGTGATTGAAAACAAAAATCTTCCAGGCGGAATGCAAGCACAATTCTCGCAAGCGCTTGAAGGCGAGGGTGACAACCAAATTCAAAATCTAGAAGCTCTCAAAAAAGAAATCCAGAACCAAAACAAAGACGACAAAGTCGGTGTCGCTCTGATTGTTTTAGCTCAAGCAATTGCTTACGAAAAGGCTGGCTCATGGGCTCAAGCGCTGCCTTATTACCAGGAAGCGGTCAAACTGGATCCAAGCAACGCGAACGCTCACTATCACTTAGGTCTGGCTCTTGCTCACGAGAAGCAAATGGCAGAAGCCACCAAAGAATTGAAGCAGGCAAGCGAGATGAATCCCCAAGATAATTTCGCAGCCAAGGCTCTGATTGATTTGAGCACGCCTGCAAAAGTTGATGCCAACGCCGAAGAGCTTCAATAATTTTGCGCGCTTTGTGCGCTCTGCAAGTTCTGTGAATAACTCGTCGAAAATCTTACGCCATTTGCATAGGTCTTTTTTGCGTTTGTTCATCAAGTATTAAAAACGCATGGTTTTTCTCACAAGCTGCAAAACGGACGCTAGCCCAGTCAGCGTTTCCAGACGCGATTTTTTTGGCGTTATAGGCAAATCAAATTCCATTCAATTTGTTGTCCTGCAACTT